>Ga0214917_10000221_pt1 | contig 73430 bp, 130 predicted proteins | sample LL_1208_BB_MetaG_FD_177983 | JGI IMG/M metagenome (GOLD analysis project Ga0214917, IMG submission 177983) | Freshwater microbial communities from Lake Lanier, Atlanta, Georgia, United States - LL_1208_BB | ecosystem: Environmental > Aquatic > Freshwater > Lake | place: USA: Georgia... | reverse complement strand
TGACGGTCGCGCTTTTTTTCGCGATCCCCTGGGATGACCCAGGAGAGGTCGGGGAATGCCGGACCTAGGTTACCCCATCCGACCCCACGGTAGCCTCTCCTGGGTCATCCTCAGGCCCAGGACCTGGTGTAGAGATCGTCCAGGGCACTGACGGCAAATGGGGACCCGATGTGTTGCGTCCCGTCAGGCAACAACGTCACGATCCAGTACACGTCAAGGTGAGGATCGTAGTGAAGCTTCTCCCTGTGCGACATCTCATGCGTCACACGTTTGCCTTCTTTCGTTCTCTTGACACGCATGCTTCATCGCCCTCTCATCGGCTTCATTACTTCACCACCGGAGTGCAAATGGATCACTCCATGTTCTATATCTGAAATCGTGTAGGCCACTCGAGATACCCCGGCGGCCCGGATACGCACCATGCACCGGGGACAAGGCCGGGCGATACCAAGGGTTCCATCCTTCCGAACACGTGCCACCCAGATCTCAGACCCGGGAGTCAGCTTCATCGTCAACCGCGCCTCGGCATGTGCATCCGGATGGGGGAATGGAGCAGGTCCATTGGAAGCGGAGACAAGGATACCATCGTTCCTGATGCCCACCGCTCCGAGGCGGAAGGCACGAAGGTCTGACTTACGAAGGCCTGCACCAGCGGCCATCAGCAACATCTCTGTGTCAGAACGTTTCATTTAAAAACCGCTCCCGTGTACACGTGCGTGTAACTAGTTGCACACAATAGCTTCATCATCCAAGATAGAAGCTAGACGTTTGGCCTCCTTGATCTCTGCCTTCGCTTCGCTGGTCGACATGTTCCAGTACAACTTCGTCTCCACGGCCGTAGCGTACTTTCTCAGTAGCTCTGCCGCGGCGTGCATATCTTCAAGCGTCATCATGTCGTTTGTAACCTATTCCATTGGAATTTTGCATTATCAAGCGATTTCATTTGGACTTCGAGCTAACTTTTCGTTGCAATGCGACAAGGACATCGGACTTGCGGAAGTTCTTCGACTTACGAGATGGAATCGTCTCGCCGTATCCCATGCTAGTGAGCCTCCGACGAGAGTTTTTTCCTGGACGTTTCAAACTGTGCTCAGCCAATTTCCTCCATAGCTTGCGGAACTTGCGCTTCATCTTTCGTGCCTCATCCGGAGGAAACCCAACAAGGATCTTGTTGATGTCGAAATGCGTAGGAGCGCCAACGTCCTGGCGCCACGCAAGAGGTACGACCCCTTTGTTTAGGAACTCGATCTGCAATTTCATTTTGAGGATCGAATCATTGTACATCGTTTCTCCGAAACCCGGGGTTAGTTACTATGGAGGTAGTAGGCCCTCCGTTCACCTGCATTATCGGCAGCTTCCTGTCGTGGCAGTCCTTCTTGCCGCTTATGACCGCAATCGAAAGATTGCTTGGTCAGGATTACAGGTAAACCACGACCTGCATCCCAGAGGATCCACCTGGATTCGAACCAGAATGGTGCTATCACCATGGCCAATTCGTGGACCCAATCGTAATGTATCATGATGTCGTAAAGATTTGCACAGCCGACACGTTTTCTGTTGGCCATAGGCCTTCCGAGGCATATTTCTCAATTGAACTTTGGGCAGAAGTCTCGTCTACGTAGCGGGTTGCCAACATTGGATCGTACACCCATCCCTCATTCGGATTCCAGTAGACGAACGCTTGACCGTTACGGGCACCATTTCGTGTACGAATCACCCAGCATGGAATCAACTTCTGCATTTCAGAATCCCATGTCACTCAACGCACCGTAACCAGCCTTGCCCAGAGCCACTCCAGCAAGATGCTCTGGAGTTGTATGTAGACCGTTCCTGGCTCCAAGGTAGATGTCCTCCAACATCTGACGTTGATGTTTGAGAGCCGTGATGACCTCTTCGCGCAGATGAATGGGTGTCGCAGAGTCACGAAGTCTTGTGATCAGGTCGTTGAATTCATCGTTGGTCATGTTGTCCTCACAAGATTAAGTAAAAAATGATGATTGTAGCCAGTATCGCGCAAAAAAGAAGTTTGAAATGTCGTTTCCACCACGGCTTGCGCAGAGATTCGATAGGTCGTCCTGTAGCTGCGGCAACGAGACCCCAAACGTATTCCATCTGTTCAGGAGGTAGTTGTCGTAGGTAGAATTGAGCAGAAGCCTCGTCACCGCGGTTCAGCGACTCCATGGCCGTCCTGAAGATGAACACGATCCTGTGGTCGTCAATCCACGCCATGACTACACACCCGCGAGTCTGCAGGCTTCCTTCAGACGAATGATGTCACGAGACGTAGGAATTCCCGCTCGAGCAGCTGTCAACGCTGCTTGATCAAGACCTGCAAGCTCAACCTTCCCTTTCTTCAATCGGTCGACCAAGGCCTCGCCGATTGATCTCAAATGAGAAGGTGAGTAGTATGTTAGATCGACATGATCGACAGGTAAGATCATCATGGTTCTACTCTACCATTTAAGATGGTGACTTTGCACCACCTCACGTAAAAATCTTGATGTTCCCAGGATTCCATCCATCCTCAACCCAATCGACTTGATACATGAACAGGACTTTCCGGACGATGGACTTCATCTTCTCAGATTGTCCGGTGATGACGTGAAGGGTCCATCCTTCTACCCAATGATCGTTGATGAACCTGTGGACCATTTCAGAAGCATCCTCATGAGACACCCCATGTAGGTCTAAGGTATCTTCCAACCGCTTGGTTAGATTCCTTCTTTGACGCTGTCTGCGGCGTCGCGTAGCCCCTCCGCGAGTTCGATGGCGTCGGACACCAGATCGTTCAGAGCCAGATGATCGTGATCAGGTTCTCCTTTGTGCGTGATGTCAAGGGCTTCGATCTTGTCTAGGATGGCCTCTGCATCATTGAGGATTGCAACGAAAGCCTGGAGCAGCGCTGCTTTTTCTTGGTTGTAGAATGTCGTCATGTCATGTCTCCTTGTGTAGATATCTCTACGAATCTTCCTTGTTCATCGTTCACCTCGAGCAAGATAGGTCGATCAAAAGCCCGTCTCATGTCGCTCAGTCCTACGACAAGAGCCTTTGTTGTTGGGGCGAGGAGAGTAGACAGTTGAGTGGCCCTGGATGTAGGTCTACCTTCCTCATCGTAGTAAACCTCGTAGATACCATCGTAGGTGGCACCTGATGGAAGGATCTGCCTCACGATGCGTTGGTCTGATTTCATTTCAACTCCATCGCAAAGACCACCAGCACGACACCGATGGTGAGAACAGCCAGAACCTTGTCGCCGAATGTCATCTCGTCCATAATCAATTCTTCTTGAACTTCGCCTCCACGTGTTCTTGACACGCCTTACATCCACAGACCCTTGCGCCTGTGTAGAACGTCTTACCTCCGAGAGGATAGATCGGACCGTGGACCTCATCACCATTCTTCCGTCGCAACCCAGTCCAACACCCGAACACGTCCTCCTCCGCCAGGATCCAAACTCCTTCGAACATGATCTCAAGAAGTGGTCCCGAGGCGACGTCGTCCGTCGGGTGTTCCACAACGGGATCGATCGGAATCGATTCAAGAACCTCTGTCATGGTCTTAATATATCACTTTCCTTGAGACTTTACACTGCCTGAGGATGACCCAGGAAAGGTTGAAGAAAGCCGCCCCTTGGTAACCTTCCACGATTTGTTAAAAACCTCTCCTGGGTCATCCATGCATCAGGATCAAGCCGCCAGTTCGACTCGTCCCTTGAGGATCACCAGCTTCGTTCCCCCGCCGTCTTGTACCCTGGCAATGACTTCATTAGCCCAGAGCTGAGGATGAGACGGGTCGAGGATGGGATCCACAGATACGACCTTGTGAAACTCGCCGTCTGGAATTTTGACGATCTGTCCAGGCACCACTTGATTTGCAGGAATCATCTTTGCTTCCGGTATTTGGATCTCAACTATCGAGGCTTGCTTGTCTTGTGCCTCTTGCTTCTTCTTTCGTGCCATTGCGGTAATGTACCCCCACTACCACAATGGTAAACCCGTTGGGTCTACTTGTACCAGTCCTCCTTGTGGCGGGCGTCCTTCGGACGGCGTTGGCGACGGTCCTTCATACGGGTTGTCGTCGTGGCGTGACGAAGGGTCATGGCCACGACGATCGGGTTTTGCTTCCTCTTGTTCTTCATAGTTCTACTCTATCACGTTCGAATTCGGCTTTGCACCGATCGAATCGTAATCGAGAACCGGCTTCTCCAAGGCCGAGGCGTAATGCCGCACGTCTTGGGCCAACTCCTCCTCGGACTCGCCATAAGGGGTGACAGGGTTGACGGTACACGAAGTCGGTACGTGATCGTCATCGTAGTAGACCTCATGGATCCCGTACTGAGTCGTGGAATATCCTTCGCCCGAAAGGATCTTGCGGACAACTCGGTAATTCCAGCTCATCCCCCGAAGTCACCTCCTGCCAGCCATGAGTCGATGTCCCGACGTGCGGTCTTTTCGAATTGCTTTGGCCCACACGACATGCAGATGAAGTATGTCGTCGAGTCGTCCTGCACGTAACGTGTCCCGGGGCCATGTCGTCCGCAGTCGTCGCAGGTGTCCGTGCTGATGTTGCTGTTCTCGTTGCTCATTTCTTTTTCTTTCAAGGTCAAGAGGTTGTGGTTAGCGGCCAGCGTTGAAATCAGTATATCACGATGGGTCTAAGGTTTGCACAGCGTGGTGTTAAGATTTTGACAAGATTTCCAGTTCGATGAGAGCCTCTTTTGCCTTCATCGGCAACGACAACGTATTGGGGAAACCATCGGAATCTCGAGTATTGATGCGAATGAGTGGAGCATTGAGTTTGTTTGACAACAAAGAACTCTTCGCCCGCACGCTGGGGATATGTTTGCCTGCGCCCAACTCGATGACAACGGTTGCGACATGACGATCTGCTAAGGTCCGGACCCACTCCGTCATCCTCTCGTCTTGCTCATCGGCACGAGAGAAATTCCATCCCGGATCGCCAAACATCAGGATGTTTGGCCTCAAGAGCTCTCCGCAGCGCGGGCAGACGGGTAGCGGACTCTGGGCCTCAAACGTCTTGGAATCCACATCGATCTTAACACGTTCTGCAGGCAGAATGCCGATGCCACATCCCTTTGTACACTGGACGTGATGGATGGATCCATGGCATTCCACGATACGATCGGGGTCGAAACCAGCCTTCTGGAAGGCACCATCCACGTTAGACGTGAAGACGAAGGCACCATACTTCATGCCTCGAGCAAGACGCTTCAGGACATCGAATCCTGCATGAGGTTGTGTAGCGCGGTACAGATTGAGCCGGTGTCCGTAGAATCCCCATGCCAACGCCGGATTCTCCTCAAACCACCTCGGGTTGGCCATGTCGGAGAAGGTGAGACCAAGATGCTTGTACGCCGGATAAGCATTCCAGAAACCTTCATCTCCTCGGAAATCGGGCAGACCGCTATCCACCCCCATTCCTGCTCCAGCCGTGATGATGAGTGCGTCAGCTACTCGCAATAGCTGGGCTGCCCGTTGAAGCGTCTCTTGCGTGTCCATGGTTCTACCTTACCTTGTTTGAGGTTAACTTTGCACCGCCGGAGGGATTCGAACCCACGTGCATCCGGCTACCCTTTCAACGGTTTAGGAAACCGAGGGGATACGGCGGCATGGCCATCAGGCCTTCTTACGTTTTGCTTTCTTCTTGGCCTTCATCTCTGCCGTGGCCTTACGTTCCGCAACCACGACCTCCTTCGGTCGGTTCTTGGTCCCCGGCGGGCGACCACGCTTCTTCTTAATCGGTTGACCATTTTCATCCAGTTGGACAGGTTCCACCGGCTTCTCCTGGCCAAGGGGCACCACCTTACGGGGCCGACCACGCTTACGACCCTGAATCTGCAAACCACCCTTGGCCGGCGGGACCTTGAACCGGTAGCCAACCTTGGGCGCGGTGAGGTAGTTCGACATGGCATGGCACTTGCCGGCGTCGTCCCAGAGCATCAAGTTACCGGTGACTCCGTCGATGGTCTCCACTGTGTACACCTTCGTGTCGAGCCACTGCTTCCCAGGAAGAACAGAGGCCACGCGCTCGATGATGACTCGCTCGCCTGGAGGGATCGTGAACACGGGCACGCCGTCCTCGTCCATCTCGATGGCATCCTCAAGGAGGTCAATGATGGGCTTCTGCGCGAGGCGGGCCTTCTCTTTCGCCTCGTTCGCAAGGATCGAGGAGATCGACTCGAACTCGGGTTCCTCGAACGGGGGCGGCAGGATGGTGTCGTCGTTCATGATTAGATCCTATCACGTCAAGCTGGAACTTTGCACTGCCACGAACTATTTGTTGTCCAGGGTGGCTACAACACCCAAGGGGAAGAGCACAGCCATCACGAAGCAGCAGATGAGCTTCAAGGCCAAGGTAGCCATTAAGCCACGCTCATCCGTTCGGGAGATGCCAAATGGTACCTTTCGCCTCTCTTCTCGACTCGAGCGATCAGTGCGTCGAGGTCTTGACGAAGGCCCATGTCAGTTGACTCGCCGCGAAGTTTGTACAAAGCCAACATCACCATCTCATCCACCCCAGCGGGGTCTGTCAGCGTTCCCTTGATGTAGAACAGCAATGCTTCTTTGAGTCGAGAGTTCATGGCTTATCCTCAATCTTGTTTCGGATCCGACCAGAGGCAAAAGGCAACCCCGAAGGCCGTGCCACCTGCGAGAGTTAACATGAAAGTGGCGGTGTTCCAACCGAGGAAGAAACCGAAGAAGAGCCAACCAAGGATCGCAGGCCCTAACGACATGATGGGCAACATTAAGAGCCAGTAGCCCACCCGAAAGAGCCGCGGGAAGGCCAACGCGAAGACCATGATGATGAGGTAGAGAGTTCCGCTACCCAACAAGGCCGAAACGCCCCACCCGATGAACAGATTGATCATGGTTCTACCCTATCACTTCTGGTGTGAACTTTGCAACGGGAAGTAACTTTCTGCGTTCCGCGTGATCCACTCCACGGCCGCCCACATCTTGGAATCGTCGTAGAAGGCATCTAGCCCAAGGGACAAGAGGTCCCGGTAGAGATGTTGGTTCAAGGAGAACACAGAGTTCATGAAAGCCTGACCGGGCCGTTGGCTACGACCACAGGGCTCCAAGGCCAACCGCAGGAACTCCTCGAGATTCATGGTTCCACCCACCGGGTTCGAGGTCGACTTTGCACCGCTCACCGGCTCTTTTCGAGCCGGTCCGCCAAGGCCCGGAGGTGAGCCGGGTTGGTCAGGTCGTACCGCCGGCGACCCACCGCAGCGACCAGCTCGTCGATGGTGTGCTCGCCCGAGGCCAGGGCATCCACGTCGGCGTCGGACAGGAAGCAGACCGAGGTGCCCTCCGCGGAGGTGAAGGTCTCGCCGTCGTTGAGGAGCGTGATGATGTTCTTCATGGCCTTAGTATACCCTTTCCTCTACGAACTTTGCACTCAGGCCGAGAGGTAGACGACCCATGACTTGCCCTTGTCCTCGTAGGCAAGGATGTCGTCATCCACCTCGACCTTCCCCTCGTTGGCCTGGATGGTCCGGAGGATCTTGGTCACCATCTTCGGGTCGACCCGATCGATCTCGCCGCCGGCGGTGTGGCCGTAGTACTTACCTTTGCAGCCGCACATGCAGCCGATCTTGCCGACGTACGCCTTGACCACCTGCGAGGGAGAGATGCTCTGGATGTCCATGACCTTAGTATACCCTTTCCTAGTCGAACTTTGCACTATCCCCGCAGATTTTCAGGCGGCCTTGCGGACCTTCCGCGCCTCGCGCGGAGCCTTGGGCTCCACCACCGGATGAACCTTGGGGTCGAGGAACTTGACGTAGGCACCTGGCACGACGATCGGGTCGAAGACCTCGAGGATCTGAGCATCGTCGCTCGGAAGGACGGCTGCCGCTGCCAGCTCACGGGCCCCTGCAAGCGAGCCTGCCACCGCGAGGACCTTCGACTCTGAGTAGCGCGGACGGCCACCACGGTCGATCTCGATGAGGCGAGCGTATTGGACGACGAACTTGCTGGCGACCTTGACGTGTTCCATGGTTCCAATATACCAAACTCGGTAGCGACTTTGCACCGCCCTCACACAATTTGTGAAAGAGCCAGGATGCCCTTGGAGAGGCCTCACCATGAGCCAAGGGGTAACCTCATTCGACTCGAGAAAAGCCCTCCAAAGGCATCCTGAGCCTACGGCGGCCGTGCCCCTTATTTGCCCCGGCGGTTGTGCACAAGTACCGCTCTTGTTGAAAGTTACTTTCGCAGAAAAAAGCGCGAGCAAAGTGCAAAGCACGGCCGCCACGCGTTATATTAGAACCATGGAAAGGAACGGAGCGGCAAGGTAAAGAAAGAAAAAAGAAAAAAGTTCTCGCAAAAGTGCAAAGTTCACAGCGGAAAGGGTAATATAAGACCATGAACAACGCCACCAAGACCAAGGGCACCTTCGTTCACCCCCAGCTCCCCAAGATGGGCACCATGTCGGGCTACGTCACCACCGAGCGCGGTGAGGTCGTCTTCATGCCCGACAAGAAGTACCACGACAAGCTCTTCAACCTGTACGACGTCGAGGCTCTCGAGGGGCTCTACGTCAACCAAGGCACCTTCACCCCGGCTCAGTGAGCCCCCTCGGGGCGGGTGCCCTCGGCCCGCCCCCGCATCGCCGCGGGGAAAAAAGTTCTCCACACAGTGCAAAGTTCGTAGCTGAAAGGGTAGGATAGGAACATGGACAAGGTCTACATCGTCTTCGCCGGTGAGCACTACGCCTCGCACAACCTCGTCTCCGTCCACGCCACGGAGGCCGCTGCCCTCGCGGCAGCCAAGAACTACATGGAGACGGATGAGGACGTCGCCTCCCACGAGTACAAGCCCGGCCGTGGCCACTCATGGACGGCCAAGTCCGGCCACTACGTCACGATCGAGACGCACTCGGTCGCCTGACCTATCGGGGGCTTCTGCCCCTCCCACCCCTGGAGGAGATTACCTATCAATTCCAGGGGTCCAATGTGGTTTGCAACTAGTTGCATCCGCCCAGTGCAAAGTTCCTCGTCGAAAGGATATACTAGGACCATGAAGAACGACACCAAGCTCTCCGCCGGTCAGATGATCGTCAAGTCCATGGACGCGGCCGGCCGTACGGTCGACGCAAAGCTCTTCGACTCAGGGGTCCGCGGTCTCAAGAAGCTCTTCGGACGGACCGACGACCTCTTCAGCGTCGAGATGTACCTCGTCGACGAAGGCCTCGATCAGGACATCGCGTCCGACATCGTCTACAAACACTTCTGAAATTGCATCGGCGCGGTGCAAAGCTCAGACGAATCCTGGTATAACTGATCTATCGGCTGGTTCGGAAGCCAGCCACCAAGGAGAACGCCATGTCGCAGATGAAGATGAACGTCGGCCTCAAGTCCTGGAAGAACGGCACCAACATCCTCGACCTCGAGGTCCCCGCCCAGCTCGAGCGCACGGTTCGCACCGGCGTCAAGTTCTTCGACGATGCCATGGGTGGTGAGGGCATGACGCCTTCCACGGCCCTCCTCTTCACCGGTACCCCCGGCGCCGGCAAGACGACGCTCAGCCTTCAGCTCGCGGATGCCATCACTGGCGCCGGCAACATCTGCCTCTTCAACACCGGCGAGGAGTCGCTCTTCCAGGTTCGTAAGGTGGCCAAACGCCTCGAGATGAAGAACGGCTTCGTCGCCGGCCAGGACACTCTCGTCTCGGACATCCTCAAACACGGCGATGAGCTGCGCAAGAAGAACCCCGGTAAGCAGGTCTTCATCGTCGTTGATTCGCTCCAGACGCTGGACGACGGCAAGTACAAGGACGGCTTCACCAACTCGATGAGCCAGGTTCGCGCCACGGAGATGATCACCAACTGGTGCAAGGAGACGTTCGGTGTGGCCATCATCATCGGCCAGGTCACCAAGGGTGGCGAGTTCGCCGGCAAGCAACAGATCAAGCACACGGTGGATGCCCACGCCCACCTCTACATCGACGACAAGAAGAACTCTGAGACCTTCGGTGAGCGCCTCTTCGAGGTGCAGAAGAACCGGTTCGGTTGCTCCGGCAAGACCTTCATCCTCGGCCTCGAGAAGAAGGGACTCTACGAGAAGGGAGTCATCAGCTACAACGACTGATCATCCACGGGGTAGGGTAACCTACCCCTTTCATTGCAACTAGTTACAACATTCCTCCAGCAAGAAAAAACTTCATGCAGTTTCTCAAACGTCTCATCTGGTTGTTCTTCTACATCCCGCTCGTCACCAAGACCTACGTTCAGCTGGCGTTCTTGAAGTTCAAGATGTTCCTGCTGGGAATCAAGACCAAGATCGGAGCTCTCAGCGCAGGCGCCAGCGGAGGATTGAAAGCAGGAGCAGGTGAGGCGAAACGCCTCCTGTCTGACCGTAACAAACCCAGCTGAATTCTCGGAAGAAAAATAAAAAAAACGTCAGTGTAAAGTTCCCGGCCAACAAGGTATAACAGAAACATCAACAGGCAAACAGCCTAACCCACGGAAAGGATTACAACATGCAGACCACGAATGACACGAACCTCGACACGAAGCTCTCGGCCATCGACAAGGCTCTCGCGGCAGCCAAGGCCCGCAAGGCAGCTCGCCAGGCAAGTGAGGCACCCGCCACAGAGGCCGATGCACCTGCGAAGCAGCCTAAGGTAAAGAAGGAAACGCACCCCGAGGTCGTGAAGTCGCAGAAGACAGAGGCTCTGAAGGCGGCGCGCGAGGCAGCAAAGGCGGTCCGTGACGCAGAGCGCCAGAAGCGCCGCGAGGAGAAGGCAGAAGCAACTTCAGGTAAGAAGCCCGTCCACATGAAGAAGATCGAGACGGCTGCGGCAAAGTTGCCTGCGATGCAGAACGAGGTTCAGCGCTTGTTCGACGAGGCAACGACGAACTTCTCTGCAGAGCAGACGATGGCCCTTGCGCTCCACCTCCAGCACTTCAACAGGGCGAAGGCCACGGAACGAGCCCTCGGCCAGCGAGTCGTGGCAGGTGCCAAGGTCCGCATCATTGGTGGTGATCCACGGTTCGTCGGCAAGTTCGGTACGGTCGATCGTGCACAGCGGATTCGGTGTTACGTCAACGTCCCCGGTGCCAAGCGTCCCGTGTACCTATTCACCAGCGATGTTGAGGTCCTCCAGATCCAAGAGCCCCTCTCGAACGAGTCATCTCCCGTCGCAGCCGTGGGGTGACCACCATCTCGACCTGGGGTCCTCATCCAGACTGGACCCCTTCGTCGAAACTTTTTTTGAGAAGCTGTGCAAAGTCCGCAGACATCCTGGTAGTATCTAACCATACCTCCTAACAAGGAAACAACGCAATGACCACCATGTCCGTCCGCACGTTCCTCAAGGTCTCCTCCAAGCTCCCCGTGGAGACCTCGGTCCTCCTCCGTGGTAACCACGGCATCGGTAAGTCCCAGGTCGTCCGCCAGGTGGCCAAGGGCTTCGGTCTCGAGGTCATCGACCGCCGCCTCTCACAGATGAGCGAAGGCGACATGATCGGTCTCCCGTCCACGGACGGCGAGGTCACGCGGTTCAACCCGCCGGAGTGGTACAAGAACGCCTGCAAGAAGCCGGTGGCCCTGTTCCTCGACGAGCTCAACCGCGCCACTCCCGAGGTCATGCAGGCCGCCTTCCAGGTCGTCCTGGATCGTGAGCTCAACGGCTGGAAGCTCCACCCGCAGACCCGAGTCTACGCGGCCATCAACTCCTCGGCGGCCTACTCGGTCAACGAGATGGACCCTGCACTCCTCGATCGCTTCTGGGCCATCGACCTGACGCCGGACACGCAGGACTGGCTCACTTGGGCCAAGGAGTCCGGGGCCATCCACGAGAACATCATCACCTTCATCGCCGGCAACGAGAAGTGGCTCGACCCGCCCAAGGGTGGCGAGGCCTCGGCCGTCTCCCCCAGCCGCCGCAGCTGGGAGCGTCTGTCCCACGCTCTGGTCTCCAACGGGGTCGCGGACCTCCCGGATGACGCCCTCTTCTACCCGATGTGCCTCGGTTACGTCGGCACGGAGGCGACCATTGCCTTCCACGGCTACGTCAAGACCATCGACGCTCAGGTCACCGGTGAGGAGATCATCGAGGGCTACGCTAAGGTCAAGTCGAAGATCGCCAAGCTCGGTCAGGAGAAGCTCAACGTATCCATCGAGAAGGTGGCCGACTACGTCACGAAGAACCTGAAGGTTCTCGACGACAACCAAGGTGCCAACCTCCGAGACTTCATGGGTGACCTCCCCGCGGAGCTCCGAGTGGCGGCCTGGTCGAAGCTCACGGCCGGCGGGGTCAACAACCTCGAGCTCGCCAAGTCGGTCCACAAGTGGTGTGTCAACCACATCCTCTCGGTCTTCGGGGTCGACAAGGGAGAGGCTGCCAAGGCCCTCACCCCGGCAGAGACGAAGTCGGTAACGACGCCGAAGAAGAAGAAGTGAACACATGCCATCCTTCCAGCGCGGACTCTGGGAGGAACGAGCCTGGGCCCGGTATGAAAAGCAGAGGTCAAAGGATCCTGCCACCGAGCCCAAGGCTCGGGCCCGTTTGGATGTAGATATAACATCCTCTGCGAGTTTAAACCTCGTTGTCGCATGGTGTGCCTCCCGAAAAATAGAAGTAGAATTTACGAACAGACGTGAAGCAGGATCCTTCGTGTCTGACGAAAAAAAGATTTACGTCAACTCCACTCAATCATACGAGAACCAACTCTTCATCCTCCTCCACGAGTGTGGTCACCTCCTCGTAGGATCAGGCGACGGGATGACCAATCCAAGGTTCACCTTAGGCTACCCTTCGATTTATGACCCAGCAGTCAAGGGCAAGTTCATCCACCGTTGTGCTGTCATCGAAGAAGAATTTGAGGCATGGCACAGAGGTCGCAAGCTCGCCAAGAAATTGAACATAGAGATCAACGATATGCGTTGGAATGAACTGAAATCAAAGTTCATCAAGTCTTACATGCGGTGGGCTCTAAAAGACCCAGATTTCGAGAGCCACCCCTAGAATAATTCTTTCATGAATATTTATGCCCATGAAGGGCAACGGCAAACGCAAGTGGAAAAGCCTGACGTTGAAGGTGGAACATCTTCGCCTCGAAATCGAAGACCACGAAGAAACGATGGACGACATCACCAAACAGTTCATGGAAGAACTTTCGAAAGTAGCTGACACAGAAGAACCTCCTGAACAACCAGCTTCGCCTGCGCCTCCCAGCCCTGCCACAACCGTCGTCGAAGATCGGACCGAAGGGGATCATACCTCTGAACCCGATCTTCCGACGCGTGAAGATCCAGAAATCCCAGACGAAATAAAAGCTCTTTGGAAGAAGATCGCCGTCGCCACCCACCCTGACAAGACCGGTGGAGATGTAGCCAAGTCGGAACTCTACAGGCGGGCTGCAGCAGCCATGGCGGACGGGTCCATCGACGAGATCGTGGCCGTCGCACTAGAGCTAGGCATGGACCTACCTGAGGCATCCATGGCGGCGGTGACCAGACTGGAGAAGGTCGCAGGGGACCTAGAAGGACGCCTGAAAAATATCGAGAATTCCATCCTATGGCAATGGGCCTCTGCCCCCCAGAAAAAACGTGATGTCATCCTCGCGGCCTACATGAAGTCTAAAGGCATGAAACCCAAGAAAAAAGATTGACCAGTGTAAAGTCAAAGTCCAATAGGATACCATTGGACCATGAAGCCCAGGCCGAAGATCACGTGGACCAATCCGTCTGCGACACCCGCGGTCAAGAAGGCTCCTCGACGCCCACGCCCGAGCGGCATCGCTCGCGTGACCAATGAGCCATGGTTCTACCTTGAACCTCCAATGAGCGATGCCGCTCGGGTGGCGTGGGACGAGATCAACCAAGGATCGCCCATTACCTTCGCCACAGCGGCCAAGGTAGTGTCATCTCCTGGCTTCCCGCTTCCTGTCTTGAAGAAATCAGAAGGAACGCCCATTCTGACCATGCGAGGGCCGGTGACGTATGCAAACATCCCTGGCGGTGAGCAACTTCCTCAAGGAACATTTGCAGTGTACCTCGGCATGACCACCGTCAAGATGAAGCGCTCGGCAGGCTCTTCGCACATCGAAGGTAACGTTGTCGATCGTGCTTTCCGCACGGTCCTCGTCGGTCAGAACAAATATCTCCTCGACGATCCTAACATGATTCGAGTGGTGTAAAAAGATACCCCGATGGGGTAGATTAAGAACATCCAAACAACACGCCTACGTAGCCCAGTGGCAGAGGCAGTCGACTCAAAATCGATACAGGGTGGGTTCGAATCCCACGGTAGGCACCACGCAACAATGAAGCTCACAAGAAGACTTCGACCGCATGCAGAACTGAAGATCAACACATACGTGGTTATCTCTCGTGCGGTGGAGGATGGAATCCATCGAGGATGGAATCGAGCGTTCAAGTATACTGAATCTCCGAGCAGCGATACGATCAAATCAGAAATTGAAAAAGAGGTTCTCAATTCTCTGACCGAAGTCATCTCTTGGTCGGAAGATTGATTACTGTTACGGGTCCGTAACTCAATTGGTAGAGTAGTCGCCTTTTAAGCGATAAGTTGTGGGATCGTACCCCACCGGACCCACCATCTCCTAGACCGACGCATCCAGGAGACTTAGATTATATATTGCAGCTGTGGACCCTGGCGTCGCAGGGAAAGCTCATGTTATATGCAGGTGAATCCCCGGGCCACACATCGGGGTAGTAACCACCTTCCAAAAAGATTTCGTCGTGCAACTAGTTGCATGGCACGCTTGTAAAACAAAAAAAGAAAGAGTAGAATAAAGACCATGACAAACAAGAGCAACAACACAATCACAGCATACGTCGTTCGTGAGGCCAACAGCCGCCGCTTCCTTACCCGGCCAACGTACAGTGGTCGAGTTCAGGGCGTCTGGGGTACGTTCGATGAGGCCACGACATTCGACACCCGCGAGGAGGCGCAGTCATGCGCGTCAAACATCAACTATCGACGCCCAGACGGTTACTCAGCCTACTTCGCGGAGGTTCGACCAGTAGAGCGCCCAACGCGTCGTCGCTGATTGCTGTGACTGCCTCCACCCTGCAGGTCGGGGTGGAGGTTTTTCCGGGGTAGCTCAGTGGCAGAGCTGGCGGCTGTTAACCGCCCGGTCGTTGGTTCGATCCCAACCCCCGGAGCCCATGTCCTTGTAGCTCAGTTGGATAGAGCAGGTGCCTTCTAAGCACCCGGCCAGAGGTTCGAGCCCTCTCAAGGACGCTGATTGGGGAATCGTTCAATGGTTAGGACAGCGGACTTTGAATCCGCGAATTGGGGTTCGAGTCCCTGTTCCCCAGCCACCGATACAAATTCGAACTTGCAATATATATATGTTGTAGGTTCAAATGAAACAAGAATTTGTAGACATTCACGAACACATGAAACTCTCTCGTGAAGAGAGAAGATTGCATCTCAAACTGCATGAAGAATGCATAGAAATAGGAGGAGACTCTAGGCTTTTCAGAGGATTGTTGGCACACTTCCTAAAAACAACTATAGGAAATAGAAACATTTATGTTTGCCACGCGTGTAACAATCCACATTGTTCAAACCCAGTTCATCTCTATTGGGGAACGCCAAAGGACAATTGGCAAGACGCAAAAGATGCTGGAAGATGGACGTCTATTCATTCAAGAACACTAAAGAAGTATGGAGAAAAGAAAACATCTGAAATTCTTTCAAACATCGCTTCTAAAGCAGGGAAAGTTGGTGGCGGATGGAACGCGTTGTCTGACAAACAATTAGTTATATGGAAACAAGCAATCAAAGAAGTTGATCTTACCCATTTTGGGTGGATATCAAAATTATCTTCTTCTATGAATTGTTCTCACACTCATGTAAGAAGAGTCATGAAAAAGTACTTTCCAGAAATCAAAACATTTCAAAGAAAATCTGTACAAAGTACGTAACACAAAGTATAGTAAAAATCATGCGGGGTTGGTATAGGTGGATGTGCACGGGCTTTCCAAGCCTGAAAGACCGGATCGTTACCGGTACCCCGCTCCACATGGGGTATTGTCCCGAGCGGCAAAGGGGGCTGACTGTAAATCAGCTGTCAAAGACTTCGGTGGTTCGAGTCCATCATGCCCCACAAAATTCTTGACAACAGAATATATATGACATGTTGGGCCTGTAGCTCAGTTGGGAGAGCGCCTGATTTGCATTCAGGAGGTTTCGTCGGTTCGATCCCGTCCAGGTCCACTATACGCCTCTGTAGCATAATGGTCATGCACCTCACTTGTAATGAGGAGAAAGCTGGTTCGATTCCAGTCGGGGGCTCCGCACAAAGAAAATTGGTTTAATGTTACAGTCTTAATTTTTGCTTTATAATTAAAGCATGAATTGTAAATTCTGCAGCAAAGAAATCAATAATAGAGGTTCTCTTGTGGCGCACCAAATGCGTTGCAAATTAAATCCAGAAAAAGTAAAATTTATTCATTCTGAAAAAGCTGGTGCACAAAAAGGAAGCGTACCTTGGAATAAAGGTAAAACCGGATTTAAATCTTGGAACAAGGGGTTAAAGGGATTAAAGGGTTGCAAACATTCAGAAGAATTCAAACAAAAATTATCTGAACTAGCAAAGAAAAGAAATTTAGGAGGTTACATTAAAGGTTCAGGTCGAGGTAAAAAAGGATGGTATAAAGGATTTTTTTGTGACAGCAGCTGGGAATTAGCTTATGTTATCTATTGTCTTGACAAGGGAATTAGCATTGTCAGGAATCTAGAAAAAAGATCATATACATGGGAAGGTAAAGACAAGAATTATATCCCGGATTTCTTGGTAGAAGATTCTCTAGTCGAGATAAAAGGATATAAGACTCCTCAATGGGAAGAAAAAATTAAATCAAATCCCGATATTAAAGTTTTGTACGAAGATGACATGCGGCCTATATTGGACTATGTTGTCATGAAATATGGACAAAACTTTATTGAGTTGTACGAGTAAATATTTGGAGAAGTGGCTGAGTGGTTGTAAAGCAACGGTTTAGAAAACCGTCGTGGGTGAAAGCCCACCGGGAGTTCGAATCTCTCCTTCTCCGCGAAGAGCGGTAACACTTTTTGTACTCAGGTCTATCTAGAAGATGGGTGGATGAAGGGTAGAAAATTAAAATTCTCAGTGTAATGTCCTGTCAGAACATGATACCCTGACACCATGTTCAAAGTCATCGATCTAGCCTCCCGCCTCGAACGTTGGACCACCGCCTACGAACTGGGCGATCTCGTCTTCTCTGTCTCGAATCACGGACGAATCCACGTGAAGGTCGGAGAAGAAAGCCGGATCATGAGCCTCGTCGACGCGGTGTCCATGATGGGACGGGTCTCGGAAACGTTCGAGAACCTGTCAGGACTTTAGGCTTCTCCGTCGTGCTTCCCGAGGATCATCACGTCCTCCTGGACCAACTTACGAATAATCGCGCCAAGTTCCCCATATCCGGCTTTTTCCAGGGCCGTGGCGGCCTCAAGGAGTCCTACGATGCGACCTTGGTCCAATCCTGCCTCGGTGGCCTGATAGATCATGGTGTCTACGGATGCCAACATATCCTTCACCTGGAAGAGCATGTCCCACGCCTCCTCCCGTTCCGCACACTTCTTGCAGGATTTATCGTCCATGGCGCTCCACGGCCGGTGGCTCAGGGGTGAGACCCGGAATGTGATGATGGGTAGGTACACCCCCCGCGTAGAAGGTGGTGGCCCAGTGGAACCCCCACGCTGCCAGGTACCCCAACAGGAATCCTGCAAGAAACGTCCTCCACGACTCGGATGACCTGAGGCCCTTCACCAATATAACTATCTTTCTCTTGAGATTTTTTTTCGGGACCGGTGCAAAGTATACACCACCCGTGATAGGATGTATCTATGTTCAGCCACACGGACACAGACTTCAACCTGGACCGGCACCTCATCTCGTTCCTCCAGGACACGCCGTTCTTTGCGGAACTGAGCCGGCACATCCGGAAGACGCCCACCCTCGACATGCCCACGGCGGCGGTGGCCTTCGACCCGGAGTTCGACGACATCACCCTGTACTGGAACCCTGAGTTCTTCCGGCCGATGAGCGACCAGGAGATCCGTGGCGTCCTCACCCACGAGTTCTACCACCTCATCTTCTGCCACCTCACGACCCGCCGCAAGAAGCCGGCGAAGATGTGGAACGTGGCGACGGACCTCGCCATCAACTCGATCATCAGCGGCCACAGCAACATGACACTGCCGGCCGGTTGCCTCATGCCAGGCGTCTTCCCTGCCGGTCCCGAAGGTCGCGAGTGGACGGCGGAGGAGAAAGCCGCCATGCCCATCGCCCAACTCATCGCTGACTTCCCCAAGGGGCAATCCTCGGAGTGGTACTTCGAGAAGCTCAAGGACAAGGTTGAGGAGGAACGCAAGAAGGGTGACAACGCCAAGGGCACCCCTCACCCCGACGGTGACCCCTTCGGCGGCCTCGACTCCTTCGACGACCACTCGGCCTGGGATGAGCTGACCGACGAACAGAAGGAGATGGTCGCCTCCAAGGTCAACGGCATGGTGGAGAAGGCCACGAAGCACGCCGACTCCCAGGCCAACGGCTGGGGCAACATCCCCTCGGAGCTACGTGAGGAGATCCGCCGCTCGGTCAGCAAGCTCGTCGACTGGCGCAACGTTCTCCGCCAATTCATCGGCAACATCGCCCGCGGTGAACGCACCACCACCATCAAGCGCATCAACAAGCGCTTCCCCTACATCCACCCCGGCACGAAGCGCGGCTACGTAGCCAAGCTCCTCATCGCCATCGACCAATCCGGAAGCGTGGATGACCGCCAGCTCGCCCTCTTCTTCAACGAACTCGCCACCCTCACGAAGAAGGTCTCGGTCACCATCCTCCCCTTCGACTGCGCAGCAGACCTCCGCGATGCCTTCGAATGGAAGAAGGGCAGCAACGTGGACGCCAAGCGGGTCCGAGGCGGTGGAACTGACTTCAACGCCCCCACCAAGATCGTCAACGACCCGAAGAACCGGGGCAAGTGGGACGGCATGCTCATCATGACCGACGGTGAGTGCTCCGCCCCCGGCCCCTCCCGAGTCAAGCGCGGTTGGGTCATCTCCCCCGGCCACAAGCTGGAGTTCCCCACCAACGAGATCACCATCTCCCTCGATCCCACGACCCCCAAGTCCGGAGCCTGGCGATGATCCGCGTGGGAGACATGGTCACCTTCCGCCACGGCGTACTGACCTGGAACGAACGAGATCGATCGGCGGTCTACCCGGTCATCAAGGTGGAATCACCCAATGGATCAGACACGATGGTCCACGTCCTCTCCCCACACGGGGACACCTTCTGGGAATGGGCACCCACCTTCACAGTCCACTCGAGCGGGGAGACATGAAGATACGACACTTCGCGGCAGGTTCCCTCGTCGCCAAGATCAATTGGGACAACAAGGTGATCGATCACGGCGTCGTCGTCCAACAGGACCTCAACCACGCGCTGACTGACACTCAGGTCCTCTTTCCATCAGGCCTCCGCTGGGAAGCTGCCCACGACCTCATCCACCTCGACGAACTGACCCCACCTTGCAACTAGTTGCACCCCATGATCAAAATCGAACGAGGAGACCTCATCGCCCTAGCACCCCACACCCCCCTCTACCCATCCGCCTACTCAGCCCCCGTCGGCGCGCCCACCTCGGGGTGGGACTACACCTCCGCTCTCGTCATCGCAGCCCACGACTTCTACCTCAACATCATCCTACCCTCCGGCGGCACGGCCTGGATACACAACGGCTCATGTCGACTAGCACGAAAAGCAGACCGAACCTGACACCACGACGCATGGGGGCACACGTCATCGCGATGACAAGAGGACCACCCCTCTTCACGAGCGACGAGAGGCCGCGGCGGGCGACGGGCAACTGTCCACCACCGGAGCAAGCAGACCGAAAGGGTCATGGGTGAGCATGGGGGCACACAGGGCCTCAGAGCGGGGTTCGTCTGGGATAACGCGCCAAGAGGTCACTAGCAACTCCTGCACATCCCGCACCCGCCAGGGCACATTTGCAGATCAGCTGCCCTCCTGACTCACCAGAGGCACTCGAGATTGTGTCCACTTGTCCTCGCTCGTGGGGTGGCATTTGCAGCATAGAGTGGAGGCAGGTGGTAGGGAGTGGTGGAGGGTGGTAGGAGAGGGCAGCGTGGGTGGTGTGTCCGTGTAGTAGATGCACGTCGACCCCGGAGGGATGTAGGGTCCGCTGCGGGGTCGGTGGGAGGTGGGAGATTGGTTGCGTGGTTCAGTAGTATCCTGTGGGGGACTTGTTGGAGCCGTGGAGGCCGCGCAGTTCTTCTGCGTTGTCGAGGAGGTCTTCGAGGAGGCTCTTGGCGCTGAAGATGTCGCGCATTAGTTCTTCGAACGACCCGTCTTCTAGATCCCCAGAGAGGTGATCGTTGAGGCCTTCGTACGCGTTGAGGATTGAGACCATGTCTTGTTTGATGAGGCCTGCATCCAGTTCCGGGGCCTCGTGGAGTCTCTTTGTTCTCTTCACTTCTTCTCTGATGATTGATCTTAGTTGGGTTGCTGTGAGTTTCATTTGTCTTCTCCCGGTGAGTACGTTGTTGGGGTATCAATCCACTTCTAGTTCTGTGTGGACGTAGTCCAGGAGGTCGTCAAGCGATCCTTCGTTCTCTTCGACGTACATGGAGTCTTTCCAGTTCGCCATTATTTTGTCGCCTGAGGCGAAGAAGGTGACGCTCAGCCTGACTTTGTCACGGGCTGGATATCGTGGGCTCATCATCATTGGGTTGGCTTCCTGAAGTTTGTGGGCCTTCTGTACTTCTTCTGCTATGATCTTCTTTAGTTGTGTTGCTGTCAGTTTCATGTGGGTGTTTGTCTTTCTCCCGTCGTGGGGGTCGTCTATATGTATTATGGAGGGTTGCAGACTTTCTGGAATTTGTCTTGCGCTCGTGGGATTAGTTCCTTCCCGCCTTCTTCCATTCGATCCGATCCACGGTGATGTCTCCCACTCCGATGGATTCCCTCTCGTTTGAGAACTGAGGTTTGATGAGGGTGTACATCAGCTTGGTGACGTGGACGAAGGTGTTGGGTCCGTCGAGAGAGGCGGGTGCGTGCATCACGACGCTGTAGACCTTGCCTTGTTTCTCCGCCTCTGGGTCCGGTTCGGCAGAGTCTTCTGCGATGCTCTTGTCCCAGGACCACGACGACACGCCGGCGTACTTGGACTTGTAGGTGTAGTTGACCTGTGACGATCCCTTGGCCGGTAGTGGTTCTGATTCGTCAAGGCCCAATGCTTCCCTGAGCCACACCTCGTCGACGTACATCCCCCTGTAGGCCTTGGTTATCGATCCCGCAGACTTCGATGGTGTGACGTCGTCGAGTGCCTTCTTGTACTTCCCTGATCCCAGCAGGTCCCTGTAGGTCTGCATTGTTTCCCCATCGAAGGAACTTCCGGGGATTCCCCATATGACATTATAGATGTCGCTGAAGAACTTCTTTTCCTTCTCTGTGTCGTCCTCATCCGGTGCGTCCTGTCGTCTTCCGTCCCCTGCGAATGCGTATTTCCCGTAGGCGTCGTCCTCTCCACCTTCAGGTGGAAGCTTGTCAGCTCCTGAGGCTCTCATGCTCTGCGTCTTTTGGACCCTCTTGCGGATCATGCTGAGCACGTTTTGCTTCTGGCGGTCCGTCCATTTTATCTCCCTCTCATACGCCTCAACGTAACCTGGGTGGACGTCCGGTTTGTCCTTCATGGTGACGAGCCAGAAGTGGACCCCGAGCTCTTCCTCACCGTCATAAGGGTAGTGTTCAGGATTTTCCAGGGTGTGTCTCGTCATGAAGTCGGACAACGATTCTCCTGGGTTTGCCTTGTTGCGGAACCCGGAATTCCAGATGGGAGTCCCATCGAAGTTTATCGCTGGGCTCTGCCATCCTATCTCCACGTAGGTCCTGCTCTCCAGTGGTCCGCTGCCTTCCGCTGCTTCTCTAATGATTCTTCTGAGTTCTCCGAGGCGTATCTTCATGGGACATATTTATTGTGAGATCCGTCGATGATACCTGCAAAGTAGATCTTAATTTATCTTCCCGCGTGAGGCGTATAGTTATACACGAATATTCGAGATAAATGGTATGAAGATACGGTTGGATGAATTACGGCGGATTATTCGCGAGGCAGCCGAAGGGGCGAGTCTCAACACCGACGAGCTTGCTGCGATGTTGACTGAAGATGATGGTGGCGCCAAGGTGGTGGTATATCATCCAATGCCCATTGAGAACATGATGCGTAAGTTGCCTGGTGATGTTGTTGACCGGTCGCCTGAACTGATGGCGAAGTTGAAAAAGTATATGGTCGGTTGGGTCCAGGTGGTGAAACCGAAGGATCCTTGTTGGGATGCGATGATGATTGCTTCCATCGCTGGTCCTGGCAAGCTGATGTATGGCATCGGATATGCTTTATCTCCCTCCGGTCTCTTGATCTCCGATCGTGATTCCATGACGAACGTCGCGGTCTCTGCCTGGCGCAACATGTCTGCAAAAGGAACCCGTGGCAAGAAGAAGTTAGACAATGTCACTGAACCTGAGACTCCTGACCCCGCGGATGACTGTGCCGTCCTGAAGGACGATTTCCTCAACTACGCCTATGAGGCACAAGGTTGGGAGATGAGCGTCTTAGAGACGATGAATGACAACCATGAAGCTGTGATCGCTAGGGTGACAAAGAGCGGTATTCTGTCACGTGATGAAGTGGAGAAAGCCTTGGACACGGCCGGTCTATCTTATTGGAGGACTCGTTACAGGGCCGCGTGGTGATGGAGACAACATGCAAATACGATTAGACGATTTAAGACAGATTATTCGTGAAGTTTTAGAAGATGATGTGGAGGAGCAGATCGAGGATCTGCAAGGTCAACCTGAGTTCAAGAACGTCGAGTTGTTCGCAGACATGAAGTTGGACAATGAAGAGTTTGAGTACAACTTCGTTGAGCTTCAGGCGCTGGCACGTAACGTGGACCAGAAAGATGTGTCTCGTTCAAGGGTTCAAGTGTCGTCTGCTTCTCAAGCAACAGTGGATAAAATCCGTGATGAACTAGAAGGGCTGGGGTTCAAATTCGTCGGCCGCAAACCGCTGAAGAGCGTTCGAGGCGTCACATCAGGCGTTCACGGATCTAGTCCATATGTTGGAATGCATTCTGGATCTGGCATGGGAATCAACTCAGCAGGTCCCGTTGGATTCGGGATGGGTGGTGGTCCTGGTGCTATGGGTAGCGGGAAGAAGTGGGACGCCTCAGCCCCAGGAAATCTTTCCATGGGTTCTAGGCGTCGTTGAGAGTGTATATTGCGTATAGCGAATCTTAAAAATCCATTGCAATGTCGAAAGCCATGAATCCCGCGTCGCGAATTTCTGACTCTATCTCTTCTCGCCGGTGGCCCGAGGGATCGATCATCTTCAACGCTCTTTCGTGATTATTGGTCAAACGATCGAGAAGCGCTGCTTCTCCCCCAGGACCCTTGTACGCAGCGTTGAGAAACTCTTCATCGTGTGACGTGAAGCAATCATCGTTGGGGTCTTCTGTGTGATGTTTATCGTGATGAGGGTCAGTCCCAGGTTTCGGATGACTGGCATCGTCAAGAGGTAACATCTTGTCTGGACCTACTTTTGATGAATATTTCTTCCACGCAGCGGTGGCCGATGGTGACACGCTCGATCGATCTGGGACTACGAGTCCTGTAGGCGACATGGCGTACGCAAGACCGTACATAATCTTTCCAGGTCCTGTGATGCCGCGAATCATCCAAGCTCCTCTACAAGGAGCCCCACGAGGTTCAGATATCTGAACGATTCCTACAACCTTGAAAGTGTCAAGCCGCCGGCGGCCAAGGGCCGTTATTAATGCATCGACGTTATAAACGACGGCCGTGCGAGAAGTTCCCGTGTCGGAGACAACAGCGGCCATATCAGAAGTTATGAGATCGTCAAGGTTTTCTAGCAGAGCAGGTTTTGCGATTTCTTCTCTTATAATTTTTCTTAACTGTGATAACCTGATCTTCATTTTTACCTTGTCTCGTCTATATAATTATCAAATACTTTGAAGCATATAATTATTGTGAGAAAATGACGAGAACACAGATAAGGGGCGGTCAGATACAGGACGGGACAATAACGTCTGATGATTTAGCGGACAACGTTACATTTACTAGCGTTGTTGTTTCTGGTTCTCTTGCGGTTTCAGGATCAACAACAATAGATGGTCCGCTCGAAATAACTGGCGATTCTTCGATGGCTTTTGAGATGACTGGTTCTTTTTCGATGACTGGTGGAGACTTCATCATCGATGATGTTGGATCTCTAATCGTGACGGGTTCTCTATTGGTAACTGGGGAAATATCGTTGAGCAGTGGTTCTAATGTTCCAATGGGTACATTGATATTAAGTGGAAGCAATCCCGTCACGATAACCAACGCCCTTGCAAAAACTTCTTCCATGGTTTTTTTGACGAAACAGTCCGCGACATACCCAGCTGGCGCGCCTTTGGTGTCTTCGAAATCCAATGGTAGTTTTACGGTGGTTTCGAACGCCGCAGGAGATTCTGACACAGTTTCTTATCTGATAATCAACCCAGCATGAGTATCACGTTTTTTGTTGTCGTGAAATAAAGAGATCAAATGGTGTAAGATAAATTCCATGGAACGACTAGATCGTATCATGGAAGCGTGTCAATGGGTTAATTCAAAGGGCGTCGGAACTCGAGACGCATGCAAAGTGACGACTCGGGTGAGATGGGCGAACTGGGATAAGAAAGAATTTTCTCCTGCAATGTGCGTCCTTTGGTACTTTGAAACGAGAAAAGAAGGTAACGAATATGACACCTTTTGGATCCCACCACCAGACATTTGGATCGCAAAAGTTGCTCAGTATCTTGATACCACGGAAGAGTGGGTCAAGCAATTCGTCGATCAATGCTCAAATTCTTCAATTCGTCCCTGGAGGTGGGATCTAAAAGTGTCGTTTTTGGAATCTGAAAGCGGGAAAGTCTGTAGACCTCAGATCGTTTGGGAAAAAGTCGAATTGCCAACGACAGACATGTTTCCTGAATCTATCTTCTGTCTGAACAATTATGGAGATAAGGATGAAGACAGTCAGCAAGTTCCATACTGGACGAAAAATCCTCCAGTAGAATTATACGAGAGTAAACTATTGTCTGCGGTTCGTGACTTGTTCGAAGCGAGAAAAGCTGCTGGCGTCGATTAAAAGATAAATCCTAACGTCCAAAGGCCTTGAATTTTTATTCAAGGCCTTTTTTCTTTGCTAACAAAGTTAGTTCGTTCCATTCTTCTATTTTCCAGTTACACTGTTCCAGCAGAGATTCGAATGTGATTCGCACGAAATAATCTCTTACGATGTTTGGTTTTATGTGTTTAAGAGCGTTGTAGATGCACCACCACGCGTCGTGAAGATCTTTATATGAGGGTTCTCTAGCATTTTGCTTGGATGTCTTACGAATCTTCATAAAGAATATGTATGAATCGCAGTAAGAACGCGCAATGTCATCGATTAAAAAGCTGCATTTTGCCGTTTGCTCGCTATAGCAAATCGTGGGATCCTACATATTCTATGCGATTAAAAAATGAAATTGCAGATCCCACTGCCTGGAGTAGTGAAGAAATTTCAGCCCTGTGGCAACTGATGGATCAACTAAGAGAAAAGTCGAAAACAGAAGGTTGGGAGGATGAATTTTTATCCAACGTGAGGGAATGGGTAGATTCTTGTGGTCAATTTCCCATTGAATGGTTAAAATTAAGGAGAAAAGATTGGAAGCTATGACTCTTTAACTTTTAATTTTTTAATCCTCTTTTTGATATCGGCATTGCGTGGTAAATTCTCATAAACAGCATAGATGCCACTTTTGACAGATAGTCAGCCGCAAAGTCTGGAGACCACCCGAGATACTTCTGCACGTATCTGTTCAGCATCTCCATAGATTCTTTGTGGTGATTCTTCAGTTTGTTAATGTCGATGGAAGCACCGCCGTATGAGTAATCAAGGAACTCTGCTTCAGGACGTTGTCCTTTGTGGTTCCAGACTTCGCAATCGTCAGATGGATCGTCAGGCGTCAGGCGTTTGTGCATTGGAAGAAGATTGTCATCCAATGCTTTTTTCTCAATATCGCCACGTTGGCCTAGGGTAACGTACATTGGTCTCGCGTCATCGCTTACCGCTGTTCTGTCAGATATAATCCTACCTGAAGGCGAGAATTGCATAGCTATTATGTACAATAATGGTCCATACTTCTCTTTTGCAAAGACATATTTGACGACCATCGCGTCATTACACCTATCAGATGCTTTGTCTATAACAATCATGCCAACGATGCTATTTTCAGTGGCATCAGCTATGGCCTGTGTGTCTCCTCCCCTACCTTCTTCTGTGTTTAAACTGGCTAACACATTACCAACAAATACGTTTGTTTTATATAGGACTATTGCAATTCCCGTATCTCCATATTTTTCAGTTAGAAGACCTACGTCTTTTTTGGCAGCACTCGCAAGTTTTTCAGCGATTTTTTTTGCGTAATCTATTTGCTGAGCTGAAAGCTGCTTATCTTCTTCAGCCTCTTTTAAGAGTCTTTTGTAGATTTTCTCTAGAACGTAGTTGTTTCTTTTCATGTATGACTCACTTGTTCTTTTCGTCATTTTTTTCAAATTTGTCTTTTACTCTCTTCAGTCTAGAGTCATCGTCGATATAATTGTAAAGAGTTCTTGTAGAGACATCTAATGTTTCAGCAGCGTCAGAAACGGATCCTTGCTCGTCTGCAAGAGCATTCCTAATTTCTATGTCAGCTGAACTAGGATCTACAATCTTTTTTGCCCCTATTTTTGTAATTCCTCCGCCCGGCTTTTTCTTCTCTAATATGATTTCTCTTATCAATTTCCTGAGAAGATTTTCCGTTACTTTTCCAGGTGAACTCATGACATTAATTATATTCTACTTCTAAAAGTTTTATTCAGATTAAACATGTGAACGGAATACAACGTACTTAAGTTGATTACATTTGAGCAACCTCCATATTTAAGGAGGCAGCGTCTTGAATATTCGCTGACGAATTAGAAAGGTAGACATGATATGTTGAAAGAAGCACTTATTGCCCTCGCTCTTACGCTTTCGGGTGGTGGAGCAGAGACAAGGGCTCGAACAGCAGTTGATGCCATCTCTGTAGTTATTGCAGACGTGGATGCGACCGAACTATACCCTGAATTGTCCAATGACCCGAAAGCCGCGAAAGAAAAGTTAGGTAAACTTCTCATTGCTTGGTCATACTGGGAATCATCATGGAAGCATGACGCGTTGGGCGATGGTGGTCGATCTTGCGGAATTATGCAAGTAATGCCAAGAACAGGAGGCGTGTCTTGCGATAAGCTACGTTCTTCGGCAGTGGCAGGCTTCAAAGCAGGACTGGGCGTGATTCGTTCATTAAATAAAACCTGCGGAGGTCTTCGACCAGCTCTCGGTGCATATGCATCAGGTAAGTGTGGTGGTATGAAGACTTTAGTTGAAAAACGTTGCACGAAGTCTGGCGGATGTTGATACATAGTTATGTATGATGGCCTGAATAATTCGGAAAAATCTTCCAATCGAAAACTATTAAGTTATATACAAGATTATTTATTCCAACGATTCAGGACATTGTACTTACTTTTCCAAAGGCAACCGTGCCAGGATTACATGAAGTTTGCGGACTTGAACTTATAGAAAGAATTGCAAAAGAATTTTTTGCAAAAGAAAAAAACTCAGCGAGGGTGTGGTCACCCTCGCTTGGTTGTTGGGGCTTTTTTGATAAAAGCCCGACAGATTATGACAAGTTATTGATTATCGGTTGCGCAAAGAACGGAGATCCCATACTTCCAGATAGAAGCATAATATGGAAACCTTTGAATGATGGTGCTTGGGAACCTTATCATTCAATTCCAAATATGTCATTGGGATTAGGGATAGTTCTTGATAAGAAAATTATTGATATCGATGGATCTTCTAATGTAGCTCTTGGGTTTTTGCTGGGTGGAGAAAATACAGGAGTTTTCAACATGTTGATTAAGCAACATGATGTATATAACATTATGTGGAATATGATCGGTTGATCTAGTAAGAGCAAATGTGATCGTAATCTAGACTCCAATAACACAGTTCTTGATCAACGAGTGAAAGAGCATCTTTTCTTTGCTCTTCTTTAATTTTAAGAGAAATGCCAGAAGCGGTTTTTTCTACGATCGACGAATACAGATCTTTTTCTGATTTTTTCATGTTTTTAACTTTAAGTAGAAATCTTGAGCATCTTTTCTTACATTAGGATTGTGATTACGCCATGAACCTTTATGACCTACGTTCAAATGGCATTCGTATTGATCCATGCATAAAGTGATCAAATTTTCGCTATCTAGTTCGAAAGAAGGATCAATGTGCACTGGAATTATATGATGAACTTGTATTTTCTTTTTCTTTCCACATGCTGCACAAGAATCATTGGATTCTAAATGCGCTGCTCTAACCATCGGCCATAGTTTGTCTCTTCTAAGCGCCTTAGATTTTTCTCTGACGATAGCAAAAAAGACATTAAAGGCATGCTTAAAAGTATTCATGACCTGTATATCGGGCTATGTGGAATCACATGATAATCTTTCGTATACATGTCTGGAAAGACGCCTACATCATCTGAAGTTGGTGGAACAGGCCCATAACAATCTTCAAGATCTACTTCTGGTTCTGAAAGATGAGATATAATCTTTTCATCTTCAGGATCTGCAATAGAACCCAGCTGTTCTCTTGAAGTTAAATCTTGAGAAAGTACATTGCTAATGTGAGGTCCTTCTAACACCTCTCTAATCGTTTCTTTAATATACTCTCTCAAGATTTTGTTTTTCATATGCTTATAACTAGGATTCCTTGGCAGACTTTTCTTTTTCTATTCTGTTCTTAGCAAAACATAATGTTATAGAGTTGCTAATTTCCGCTGTGATGCTTACCATCGTTACGAGCGAGAACAAAAACATGGTAAAAAAGAGATAAGGATGTTCAAGCGCCCATTGGATCATTTCATTCTCCCATTCATCTGCGCCACGAGATTCGACCTCTTGTGGTGTCATAGATTGAAACTTCGACCGTTACATCGTCGCCTGGTAACACTACAATGTGATTTTGTCGTAGTTTTCCTGACAACGTTGCTAGCACAGTCTGACCCGTCGTGGTTTTCACCTTAAATAGAGTGCCAGGCAACGCCTCTTCAACAGTTCCTGTGAGCTCTAGACTATCTTCTCTTTCAATCTGTGGTGTCTCTTTCGAGTTCTTCTTCTTCTTCATAATTTTCTATTTTATTTTTTTCTTCTGTCGAACTTCCCAACCCTTGGAGTGGCACGTAGTTTATTCCCTTTTGAGGACTACTTAAATCTCCTCCAAAGTATCCTGCAGACCAGCGTAAATTTCTTTCAACTTCTTCTCTTATAATCTTTCTTAATTCAGATAACGTTATTTTCATGTATCATATCTATTTCCAATTTCGACATGTCGATGCAGTTAGATGCATTAATGACATCTCTTGAATCAACTTCTATAAAAGTCTTGGATGTGGTGATTTCAATTTTAGACCCAGATTTTATAGGAGCCGCTCGTAGAATCGTTAAATTCATACCAAAAAAATCTTCAGGGATCAATTCCAAAACGTTAGAATCTTCTTTCAGGACAACGATTCGCCTAGACGAATGGTGATAACCACAAGCAATTATCACATTCTTTCTCATTTTTTCTTTTATTACTAGAATTTCTTCCTCACATAGAGATGACATGTATCTGGGTAAGATAATCTCTTCTACTTTTCCAGATGAAGAAATCCTTGCATGATTTTTCAAACCACCCTCAATAACTCGTCAAAAAAATATGGTCCTTCAACTGAAATTCCATCTACAAGAACATAGTAGACTTGAGAATAGCTGTTGGACATGTGCTCGACGTGCTTGCTTTTACATGAATTAGAACGATGTACGTCTATAACAATACCATTTTTTTCAGGACTTTTCATTTTAAATTTGACAAGGTCTCCCTTGGAAAATCTAGGTAAAATCAAGCAGTTTCTCCATTGACCAAGACAGCGTCCAAAGTTAAAAATAGTCTAGCAACTGAAGAAGAATTCTTAAGAGCCATTTTAGTAACTTTGACAGGATCGATAATACCAGCTGCCACAAGATCGACAAACTCTCCTGAAGAAGCATCATATCCGAAGTTACTATTGACATTCTTACTCATACATTCTTCAATGACATCTGGTGACTTGCCACTATTATGAGCAATTCTTCTTAGTGGTTCTACACAAGATTTAAAAACCATTTCAATTCCAGCCAAAACATCTCTTTCATAAGAAACATTTTTTGTAGCTTTTCTAGCAGCTATTGAGGCCGTGTATAAAGCCGTTCCTCCGCCTGGAATTATTCCTTCTTCTGTTGCCGCACGTGTTGCATGAAGAGCATCTTCTATTCTATATTTACGTTCAATCATTTCCATCTCGGTCGCGCCGCCGACTCGGACGACAGCAACTCCAGAAGCAAGACGAGCGATCCTGGTTCGAAGGTTGTTCATTTCAAGAGAGCTTATTGTTACGTCGCTAAGCCTCTCTTTTAGATCAGAAACGTGTTCTTGAACCTGCTCTCTTGCAGATGAGGGACCAACGATGGTTGTGGTCTTTGCATCGACCACAAACTTCTTTGCAATTCCTAAATCCGTTAGTTTTACCTTGTCCAGAGACAAACCAGTAGAGCTAGAAATCAGTTTAGCTCCTGTCAGCTTTGAAATATCAATGATGTATTCATCTTTTGAAGTTCCAAATCCAGGAGATTTAATGGCGACAACTGGTAATTGAGATTTTACCCTGTTAAGAACTAATCCTTGTAATGCTTCCCCATCAACATCATCAGCAATGATGAGAAGAGGTTTTCTAGAGTTTACCACTGCTTCAAGAATAGGAATAAGATCCTTTAATGCAGATATTTTTTTATCTGTAACTAGAACATATGCATCATTATAAGAAGCATGCATCTTTTCGTTATTCGTAACGAAGTAAGGGCTTAAATAACCCCTGTCAAACTGCATTCCGTCAACCACGTCAAGAGTGGTTGCCATTCCTTTAGCATCCTCTACAGTAATGATTCCATCTCTTCCAACTTTTTCCATTGCAGCTGAAATTAGCTCTCCTATTTTCTTGTCACCATTAGCTGAAATGGTACCAATTTGCGCAATTTCTTCAGCTGTTTCAACCGGATGGGCTTGAGAAACAACAGCATCTGTTACTAACCTTATCGCAATATCCATTCCTTCTACAAGCTTTTTTGCGTTGTAACCTGCCTCTAGCAAATTTAACCCATTTTTTACTAAAGCGTGAGTAAGAACAGTAGAGGTGGTTGTTCCATCACCAGCCGTATCGTTGGTTTGAGACGCAGCTTCTCTCAAAAGTCTTACTCCCATCATCTCTACTGGGTCATCTAATCTTATAGACTTGCTGACCGTCACACCATCTTTAGTGATAATCGGAGAATCATTCCCATTTTGAATTAAAACTGTTTTTCCATTTGGACCCAAAGTACAACTGACAGCTTCAGCTGCTATACTAAGACCAGCGTATAATTTCTTTCTTGCATCGCTAGAAAACAAGACGCGACTATTAGACTTCAGAGATTGGGGTTCAAAAGACATGGTAATATAGTAAGCTCACTGACGTATTTGTACAGGATTTTATCCTTTTGTAACATTCACGTACACGGGTTGTCCTTTTCTCCAAGCAACGGCTATATTACCTTTGACATAATCGACCAACATAACGTTTAAGATTAATTCTTGTTGTTTGTCTCTGATCTTTTCAATGTATTTTCTTAACTTGTGTTCAGTGTAATCAACAAGTTTTTGCTTTGAATTCGCGAATTCTGTTTTTTGAGAAATATGCATGGTAAACTCAGTGCATTCGCTAATCGGAATATTTGAGTTTCCCCTTGTCTTCATACTATATTTTCGTGCTGGCTCTTTCGAGCCTAAATTCATTGATCTATAATTATCGATTATTAAGTTCATCTTATGAACGTTTTATCACTTTTATGAACACCTTTTTTACGGTGGTTGTGAAGTTTTATTCACAACTAAGCTCAAATTGAGACGTACAAAAAATGAAAAGATTTAATGGAAATACGATTAAGAATCGTATTTCCTAGACTTTTTTATTGCTTTTTTCTTGGACAGCCCGCCTGCCATCATTCTGGATATCAAAACGTCAGCAAAATCTTTATCTCCGTCATCGTCTTTGTCTAAATCTTCTTGCGATCCCTCTGCATGTAGTTCTTCTTTCACAACATCTCTAATAAAAGCTCTTAACTCCAAAAGACTATCTTCGTTATTCATCTTTGTACCTTCAGCCTCTATGGCAGCTATTTGACCCCTGGCTTTCTTTTTAGATGTATGACAAGCCCTGTGCTTTTTACCTTTTTTATCAGTATAGGAAAGCACGTAACCGCCAGAATCTCCGTCACTCTGCTTACATTTTTGTTTGCGTATCTTGTATGGCATTTGTTCTCTATCTTGTAAAATTATCTAAAAAACCTTTGTTTTTTCTATAACTATTATTATACGGCAGGGGGTTCATTATGAACTTACGTTTCCTGAATGCGGTATGTTTTTTTTGCGTGACCTTATCTGGTTGTGTCGGCAACGATTCTTCTTTTGAAGAAAGCGAAGAAATGGCCGACGAAGAATCCACTGAGATCTCTCAGCTTCCGAAAAATCATGATCAAAAACCAGAACCTGTAACAAAAGATGATCACGACGACAAAAGCTTTGGTGGACCATGTCCAGTTGACACGTATTTAATTCTTGAAAAAGATGGTGTGAAGTATATGATAGAAATTCAGGTTTTTTGTGATCCAATACAGAACATCATAAATCTAGGTTGCCCTGAACCTTATTAATCTGAATCTTCTTCATCACTTTGAACGATACCATGCCCTTGGCACCTGTCTTCTTGCGGCACATCAGCCAGCACATATTCAACGTGTTTTCCGCAACCTCCATATGTCAGCTTGTTGCAAATATCGCAACGTCTTCTATAACACATATTACCTTTTCTTCCATTCCATCATTAGCCTGTCATTCGATGATACCCATTTAAATTTCTGGGTTTACTGAGCATTTCTTACTGCATCAGCCAACGTCTCGCTACCATTGTATTTTAGGAAATCGTCTTGCCACAGGACAACAGGATCATCATAACCTTTAGTGACCATCATTGGAACTTTTGTTCCAAATCCAAACATACTTCCTGAACCTTGTATTGCGAATGATGCTGATGCTAGTTCAGATTGTTTGTATTTTGCCTGAAGCATCTCGGCGAACCTTGGAAACTTCTTTTGTATTTCTTCAAAGCTGGTCTTCTTGAGACCTTTCGCGGACATCTCATTTAAATTGGCTGCTTCTAGAAACTCTCTAATGAGTTTTCTCAAACGCTTCTCGCTCTGTTGCATTACTTAGTTTCCTTTTTACTTTTCTTAGATTTCAGACCCATGTCTTCTGCCCACTTGTTTATCTTACCCTTTACATCATTAGGAACGTAGACGCTATCTGCTTTATAAGCAGGATCATCTAGCAGATCCTCGTGATAGCTCTCTTCTGGATGAGATCCTGCACGAGAAGAATATTCTTTCACAAATTCATTTATTAAAATTCTTAATGCTTTTTCGTCAGAATTCACGTCAATACTTATCTCGAGTAAATAAAAAAGCTGTGGAGGAATATTCCTCCACAGCTTTTAATTATTTTTTAAGTTTAAATCAGACGCCGCCGCCTGCGCCACCTGTACCAGTCGTGACTGTTGTACCACCTGCGCCACCGACGCCAGGTGCTCCTCCCGTTGCAACGCCACCGACTCCTGCACCACCAGTTCCGGGCGCACCGCCCGTCGAAGTAACTGCACCACCTTGACCAGCACCACCGGCTCCACCGGTGCCAGTACCAGTCGAACCTGAATCATCACCACAAGCAGCAAGAGCGACGGCGGCGGCGGTGAACAATGCGATAGTATTCTTGATCATTTTTTCTTTAACCTTGTCAACCGAAAGTACGGCTGATGTGAAGAATATATCACGTTCATGTATTGTTTACACTGTATTCAATTAAATCATTTTCCTTTTAAGATCTTTGAAACTGGCTTTCTAGACCACATTCTGCAGCTCCAAAAAGCAGCTTTTGTCCTATCAGAAGCCCTGGAAGTGCCGCAACCATGGCGTGCCCTGAAAGATTTACGAGCTTTCGGATTGTCCCTGCGTATTTCCATATTGGGGTCTCCGAAATTTACTTTCTTCACATTTCCTGTTTTCTTGTCCTTGACGTACACCTTGTATTTCTTCACGTCACCTTTCATCGGTTTTCCAAGCTGAACTTCGCGGCCTTTGTACTCTGCTTCTGACAAGAGGCTGATTTCTTCCAAGTTGAGTTCGTAATCCTCGAAAACACCAGCTTCCATCAATATGAAGGCTTCACTTATTATTTCTCTTAAAACGCCTATGGTAACTTGCATTTGAAATCCTTGGTATTCTTACGATAACTATATCGTATCACGATAAACTACGTTGCGGTAACTTCTTTTGGCGCGGCGGCCTCCGCAGCATCTTCAGGAGTTGCTCCCTTGGTCTTAAATCCGATGTACTCAGCAGCGTCAGCGGGACGACCGGGATCTCCGTCAGAGCCTGGAGAACGACCTGGGGATCTATACCAATAGCCCTGCACGTCAACGCCTCTGTCGATTTCATAGGGATAAAATCCAGATTTTTCGGTAGGGTCAGCTGTCACTCCAGGGCCTGATGGACCCTCCTGAAGTAATTTTCTGATGATCCTCCGCAACTCTCTTAGGCTAATCTTGATCGTTTTCATCTTCGAGATCTTCCTCGATGAAACCTTGCGATCCCAACATCTCTAGTTCCTCTGCGTCCAAAGGATCGTTCGCGGAACCCATCCAACGACCAGGCATCCACGCTTCTTCCTCAATTATTTTTCTGATTATTTTGCGAAGTTCGAGTAATCGTAATTTCATACGCAAATTCTATATATGGATTTATCTCGTCATCTTTAAGAATTTTGAATACATATTGTCATGATGAACGATGAATCTTTTGGTAAAGACTGGAATGGTGGAGAAGAAGACCATGAAGGTTACATGGCCGTCGCACAACTCCACAGAATATCAGAAATGGCTGATATGATGTTAGAAGTGATGGGAGAAAATGATGAAATCCCAGGCTGGATACAATACAAGATCACTCGAGCATACAACGATTTGAACGATGCTTTCGCATATATAGAGTACGAATCTCATGATGAGACTCAACAGCCAAGTGGCGTTTTTGAAGGTCGTAAAAAGAAGAAAAGAGGGTTATGGGCCAACATCCACGCACGACGAAAGGCTGGGAAACGTCCAAAACGCCCAGGCGAAAAGGGTTATCCAAAGACGTTGGACATTGGTGAAACGATCGTCAGAGAATTTATAAAAGAAATTCTGAAAGAAAAGTGATGTTGGCAGGCATCTTGTTCCTTCTCGTAGGAATCGGAATATTCCTGGCGACTCTGGGGCTTAAGACGTAGATTTGTTAGAGACTATTTCTAATTGAGACACGTGAAATTCTCGAACTTCAAAGGGGTTATTCAAGACTCTAACGACGGCGATGTCTTGAACTTCAGCATGAAATCCAGCGACAATGTAGAGAGATCCGTATAGAGGATCTTCAACCCATTCGTAAATCCAGCGAACTATATCACCAACAATGGGTTTATTTTGAGGAAGATGACACGGCATGCTGATTTTCCGCAAATCTTGAAGAATTTCGTCAGGCTCGCTGGTCTCAGCTGCGCTCATCATTTTCTTATCAATAATTATCAGCTTTCGTCATGGTCATCAGGATTTTGATCTAACGTTTTTTCGATAATTCGTTTAAAAGTAAGCCAAATAATCGCAACAAATCCTTCAGCGATTATTTGCGTAGCCACCCAGCCATAACAAAGGATGGTCATACCTATCATCGCTGAATCGGGATTTGAGAACGATTTGAAACCAACGAATGCCAAAGCTGTCAAAAAAGCGAGTGACACAGCTGCCTTTAAAGTCATTACATTCTTCCTTTGTGATTAGTTGCCGAAGATTGAGTGATCGTCTTGAATCTTACACCTGGATCAGTGGACAGATGAGATCCTAATTGACAGCTCTTGCCCTTATGGTATCCTGCGTTGTTCCTGTAAAATGATGAGTACTTTTCGCGATCAGCAGTAGAGTCAAAAGCAAGAACGGTGACAGAAGCCTGTTTGCCGTCGCCGTTGGCCAATCCCAGGTATTTCACCGTAGATTCTACCGAACACTCCGGGCACGTGTTGACTCGGCCACCGGCACGAATCTTCGCAGGCGAATTTGTATCGAACATGCAGCTACACTCCACACATTCTCTTAGCATGGATCTAACATAACATGAAAGATAGGGACTTTTCACCGTGCCGGTTGACATTGTGGACACCAGTGAACCATCCTTCCCCCGCCATCACGTTCATTGTTAATTTCATGACCCTTGGGACATTTGGACCTAGCGTACACCTTGAAAGAAAATTGAGATGTTCCTGTCGATCCGTTCACGTCTCTATAGGTCTTGATGGAGGCTCCCTGAGATGAGTAGGACTGACGAGAGATCCTCACTGATTCCTCACACAACCTCACATACTCCTGAGATGAAATGTCCGTCACGTTACGCCATGGGTCGATACCACAAGAAAACAGGAGTTCCGCGCGAAGGTAATTTCCTATCCCAGCCACCACAGATTGGTCCATGAGGGCCTCACAAATCGTCCTGTTAGGTTTACTCAGCATTCTTTTTGCGAATATTTCTGGTGGTAATACATCGTCTCCGAGAACATCAGGTCCAAGACTCTCCAACTTCTTCCTATGTTCTCTTTCATCTTTGACGAATTTTAACGTGCCGAACCTACGAACGTCGTGAAATCCGATGCTCTTCGGATCGTCACCGTATGAGAGTATAACGGCAGTGTTTCTATCTGGAGGTGTAGTGGTCCATTGGCCCGACATGCCGTAGGTACACCATAACCTCCAGGGACCCATCTTCCACCACATGAATTTGCCTTTGGTGTCGATGGATTCGATAACATAGGAATTGGCTTCATTGTCTCGCAAAAATCCGGACAATCCTTCGACTGGTTTCTTAATATATCTACCACCAACTACTTCGAACTTTCTGACGCGTTTGTTGAGCAAAATCTCACGTAAAAGATCTCTTGAATGACGAAGCTCAGGACCTTCAGGCACTAGAACAACCCTCCTTACGAGCTTTTATGCTTTCTTTTGAAAGATTACCACAACAGTTTGTATATTTACACATGGATGTCAGAAACACAGCTTAGAAGATTCATCAGACAAGTGTTAATGGAAGTTAGTTCTCCTACGGAAGAATTAGCAGGGTTCTATGAAGACGCAAGCGATTGGGGGATGAAGGCAATTACGTTGTATTATCCTTCTAAAATCGAACCAGACGCAGACGACGTTTCTCAAGCGGTAGTTGGATACATCGCAGCTCAAAAGCCTAAGCAACGTTGCGCAGGGGCGTGGGAAATTAAGATGGCAGGTGGTCGTGGATACGGAGGCGTTTTATATCCTGCAATGTTCGCTGCAGTCGGAGGACCACTCATACCTGATAGAAACTCGCTTACCGATGACGCTGTAAAAGGGTGGAGCAAACAAGGTTCTCGTAAAAAAACAGCTCTTGACAATTTCTACGTAGATGATGAGAAAAAGGCCACTCCTGAAGATGACTCTGATGACTGTAAAGTCAGAAATTGGAGTCGCGATAAAGAAACAGGACAGTGGTTAGGAGACCCCGTACTTGATAATGCGTATTTCCCGAAAGGAAATGAAAATTCCATCTTTCAAAAGTTATTATTGAATCACGATAACTTCGTTGAAAGTCTTAAGGATAAAACCGTAGACGTTAATTCGCTATTGGCACGAATCTCGAAGGCTGGTGTCGAAAGATTTGAAAGAGAACGTTTGGGTTAAAAATAACCTCTTAATGAAGTATAATAAAAACTATGTCGATCTTTAAGGAACATAAGACAATCGCTGATCGATCTGCCTCCGATCGACGTCGTCACAAACAGAAAATTGAGAAGGCAATTCGAGATGGAATCCATCACATCGTTGCAGATGAAAGCATCATAGGCCAAGACGGTAAGAAAAAATTCAGGGTTCCTGTCAGGGGAATTAAGGAATACAAGTTCGTCTATGGCGACAATAACGGCAACAAGCAAGTTGGATCAGCTCCAGGTAAAGACGTTAAACGTGGCCAAAAGATAGGTGAGGGACAGCAACAAGGTCAAGGAAAACCTCAAAAAGCCAGCGACAAAAAAGGAGAAGAGTATTACGATGTTGAGATCACGTTAGAAGAACTCGCAGAGTATCTCTTCGCTGAACTACAACTTCCCGAGTTGCAGAGACGTCAACTATCAAACATATCAGCTGACAAGCTGAAAAGGAATGGATATCGCACCGATGGTATTCTTCCACGCCTAGACAAGAAGAAGTCTGCAATCGCTCGAATCAAGAGAATGAAGGCGGCAGGATTTGATCCTGAGAAGGCCGAAGAAGGAGAGACCTTCTCTTTCCACGAAGACGATTTGAGGTACAGACACTTCAAGGTCACGCCGAAACCTTGCACCAACGCAGTCATATTTTTCTTGATGGACGTCAGCGGGTCAATGACGCAAGACAAGAAGTTCCTAGCAAGATCCTTCTTCTTCTTGCTCTACCAGTTCATTAGATCCAAGTACGAAACGGTTGAGGTCGTTTTCATCACACACGACACCGAGGCGAGGGTGGTCGAAGAGAAAGAATTCTTTACCGAAGCCACCAGCGGAGGAACGATCGCATCCAGCGCTTTGGAGTTGACGTTACAAGAGATAAGTAAACGATTTCATCCGTCATCATGGAACATCTACACGTTTCAGGCGTCCGACGGTGATAACTTCTCGTCGGACAATGAGAAGTTCATAGGTCTCGCCCGTGAACTAAAAGACATCTGTCAGCTGTACGGTTACTGCGAGATTGAACCTGAAAGGTATTACAATCAAGACAAGCTCCATACAACGATGCAACCTCTCGTCGGACCAAAATTAAAGACCGTTAGGGTGGTAGAGAAGGCAGACGTATGGCCTGCTTTTAGAACATTGATGGGTGGTACAGGCGTGTCTTTGACCAAAGGATGAAAATGGATTACACATTAGATACATTGGCAGAATGGGATGATAAGATCTGCAAGTTGGCCAAGGGTCACAATCTCGATTGGTTTGAGATTGCCTATGAAACTCTCGATTATTATTCAATGATCGGTGCCATGGCCTATCATGGTCTTCCTACACACTTCGATCATTGGTCCTATGGTAAAACGTTCGAACAAACATTCCACCGTTATAACCTAGGTATGGAAGGTTTGCCGTATGAATTAATCATCAACAGTGATCCATCGATCGCTTACCTCATGCGTGAGAATCCACTATACCTGCAGATCCTCATCATGGCGCATTGCGTCGGACATAGCGATTTCTTTAAGAACAACAGGATGTTCAAGGCCACACGACCTGAGACAGTTGTGCCTCGGTTCAGAGCGGCGAAGAAGAGAATCCAATCTTACATTGAGAATCCCAACATCGGTGTGGAAAACGTGGAAGAGGTGATAGACTCCTGTCACGCAATACAGTTCCAGACGACGAAGTACGGACAAACCCGCAGGACTCATGCAGAGCTCAGAGCCGAATACGTCGAACTGATGAACAACGACAAGAAAAATGAATATAAGAATTTCGATGTCAATAGAATTCCGCTAGAACCTGATTATGATCTATTAGGTTTCATCTCGGAACACGGTAAGATGCCTGATTGGAAACGCGACATCATTGACGTTTGCCGTGACGAAGGCCAGTACTTCTGGCCACAGATACAAACGAAGGTCATGAACGAAGGATGGGCTTCCTACTGGCACTACACCATGTGTCATGAGTTGGACCTACCTGATGGTATGCATCTACCTTTTATCAAAATGCACAACCAAGTGGTCAGACCACACGTGGGAGCGATCAATCCTTATCACTTAGGCTTCCATCTATTCCAGAAGATTAAGGAGAGGCATGGCATCGAAGAGTGCTTCATCGCAAGAGAGACATGCCATGACGCTTCTTTCCTCCGCCAATATCTCACGGAAGAGGACTGCGTGGATCTCAATCTCTTCACATATTCATCGAAGCGCCACGAGGGAATTACAGTCGATGAAGTTTCAGATGACTTAGGGTGGGAAGAGGTGAAGAAAGATCTCGTCAACCAAGTGGCAGGTGGATCCATTCCAGCTGTCTTTGTGGATGACGTAAAGAGAGATGGTACATTGATCATCAAACATGAACATGATGGTCGAGATCTAGAATTAAGCCATGCCAATAAAGTCGTGGAACACGTCAAGACTCTGTGGGGTAGCGACGTGAAATTCTTCACAATTATTGAAGATGAAACTTGGGAGATTTGATACACTGGAGCAGGGAGAGGTATACATAACAACATGAGCGTCAAGAAGCAACTACTCAAACAAATTCAAACGGCTCGAGAAGAGTCATCCAAAACAAAAAAGTTCTCTGGTAATCTTATGGATTACGTCGACCTCGTCGAAAAGGAACCATCAATAGTAAAATCGGCGCATCGCAGGCTCTATGAGGCCATCGAGGAGCACGGTTCCTACGTGATGCCTGACTCAGACTCACGCAAGTTCAAGGTGTTTGACGGCGACGCCGTTAAAGTCCACAAGTACTTTGAGGGTGAGTTCTTCGGAATGGAGACGGTCATTGACAAGATCATGTCGTTCCTGTCTTCAGCAGCACACAAGGGTGAGGAATCTCGCCAGGTTCTACTCTTAATGGGACCAGTCGGAGCTGGTAAATCAGCATTAACAGAGCACATTAAACGTGCGCTCGAAGGCAAGAAGTACTATCACCTCAAGGGAGATCCTCATCGTGGTGAGCCCCTACAACTCGTCCCACGTTCTCTTCGTTCGGAATTTGAGAAGGCACTCAACGTGAAGATTGATGGAGATATCTCTCCCGTTGCACGTCACAAGCTCCTCAACGATTATGGCGGTAAGTATGAGGATTTTGAGGTCGAGGAGACCACGTTCTCTCAGAGGGGACGGAGAGGCGTAGCTGCTGTTCCTCCAATGGATGCCAACAGTCAGGACGTTTCTGTCCTCATCGGCTCGGTGGATATCTCTAAGCTTGACAAATACGCAGAGGATGATCCACGAGCACTCTCACTCACAGGTGCATTCAACGTGGGCAACCGTGGCATCGTGGAGCTGGTCGAGGTCTTCAAGAATGAGATCGAGTTCCTCCACACCATCATCACCGCCACACAGGAGAAGAGGGTTCCATCACCTGGTAAATCGGACATGCTTCACTTCGACGGCGTCATTCTCGCCCACTGCAACGAGGCTGAGTGGAACCGATTCCAGTCGGAGCACACCAATGAGGCTATCATGGACCGCATCGTCAAGATCGCAGTTCCTTACTGCCTTGAAGTTGATCAGGAACAGAAGATCTACGAAAAGATGCTCGGTAAGTCGGACTTCAAAGCGCATATCGCACCGCACACCCTCAAGGTTGCTTCAATGTTCTCAGTCATGAGCCGCCTGAAACCCTCGGCTAAATGCGATTTGTTGACGAAAATGAAGATCTATAACGGCGAGGACGTCTTAGAGAAAGGTCGCGTTCGTAAGGTCGACATTAAAGACCTTCGTGAGGAAGCAAAACACGAGGGTATGGATGGAATCTCCACGCGCTTCATCACCAAAGCGTTGGATAATGCCCTCACAGCATCCGACAAAGGAATGATCACGCCGGTTTCTGTCATTGAGTCATTAACCAAGATGGTGAAAGAGCAGATCAACGATGAGACATTCAAGACAAAGTGCCTTGAAATTCTCCAGAAGACAGTTCGTGAAGAATACCTTAAGATCCTCGAGAACGAGATCGCAAAGGCATTCATTTCCGCCTACGAGGAACAGGCTCAATCCCTCTTCGACACTTACCTTGACAATGCAGAGGCTTATACCACACGCGTTAAGCTCAAGGATCGCGTCACAAAAGAAGAGAGAAAGCCAGACGAGCAATTCATGGCTTCAATTGAGGAGCAAATTGGTATCAGCGGCTCCGCACGCGACGGATTCCGATCTGACGTTGCCGCCTACATGTTCGCCAAAATGCGTCGAGGCGAAAAGGTCGGATTCCGTTCTTATGAACCACTCCGTGAGGCCATTGAATCATTCCTCATCTCATCGGTCAAATCACTTGCTAGAGTCGTGACCAAGAGCAAAACTCGTGACGAGGAGCAGAAGGAAAAGTACAATGAGATGGTGGCAACACTCATCAAGGATCATGGATACACCGCCGAAAGCGCAGAAGAGATTCTTGTGTATGCTTCAAATAATTTGTGGCGTGACGCTTGAGAGACATCAAGAATATTCTTTCAATAATTATTTGATGTTGCACAAACGCAAATAAATAAAAATTCAGGACCAAGGTCGAAAGGCCGAGGTCCTGAATAGTTTTAAATGATTTTTAATTATACTAGCACGTCTAGTCTGACTCTTTGATATCTACCATGCAAGCCGGCTGTTCCTCCTGCTCTCTGCATGCCAAGTAAAATTCCTAAAGATTCCCAAGGTCCACCACTCATGTAAGGGCTTCCATGTGAATTAAACCCTTGTGCTGTGCTAGACCAATCTTGCAATTGTGCATAATTTCTAAGACTGCAAGATAGACCAGGAGAGAATGTTTTTATGGAAGGAAATGCATCACCAGGATTCATGCTTCCGTTTCTATACTCCATTACATTTGTAAAGGCAGGTCCCGAATTGTTCACCGACCCAAATTCAAAACAAAAAGTTCTTATCCCACCTGCACCCAGTGAGTAAGAGTTTGAACCATTCAAGAATGTAGTTCCGTTACCAGCAACGCTACCACCCGTACCATTTATGTCCCAAAACATAGCAGTAGTTGGATTTGTACCACCAGTGCCATAACCCAATTTTATGATGATCCCCCAAGTCGTTGAATTTGTGTCAAGTCCAAGAACGAAATTGTCGAAATTTGCGCTGATATTATTAGATCCCAACGAAACATACAATCTAATCCTGCTACTCCAGCTGTACGCAAGATCTGCTGGCAGTATTCCGTTCAACGGAGTCCACAGGTATGGCATGCCACGTGTAGATCCGTTGTAGTCAGAACCAGCATTAGGCATGAACTTCAATCCTTCAGAAGGAACCAACGCGGCCGCGGTTGAATCAGCTGAAGAATTTCCTTTAGTAAAAGTTTTTCCGGCGATCGTGTACGTGCCGTCAGTGCTGAAAGTCTGCGCAGCTTGAGTTGTAAAGTCTATATCTAAAACTGTCTGCCAACCACCTGCAGTTAGCGTACCCGCAGACAAATCCAGACCATCGCCAACAACGACCTGCGAACCGTCACCAGCTAGAAGCTTTGTTCCATCCCCGGGCCAGGAAACACCGCCCCCTGCACCACCAGATGCGGGTTTTATTCTCACACCATTAAAATTTATAGCCATAATTACTCCTCAGAGACATCTGTAGACATCTCTTAAGAATAAATATGACATAATTAATGAATTAGTCATTAATAAAATTCAGGACCAAGGTTGAAAGGCCGAGGTCCTGAATAGTTTTTGTTGTGTTTAACGACTAGATTGTTATAGTTTGTGTTGGTGCTCCGTCAAATTTTTTCCAAACAACAGGAGAAGCACTAGAGCAAACGTAGATTCCCGTGTCGGAGTAAACGACATTTCCTACTGCAGGGGCGGCAGGCAGTTCAGCCGAGCCATCTGGATTTGCGAAAGCTGTTGCAGAAGGTGTGAAATCAGTAGAATATCTTGCGATACCTTTGCTGACTCTAATTTCATCGATATATCCGTGAAATGGATATTGAATAGCATTCAATCTGTCAGCGCCAATTACAACTGCAGCTACGGAATTAGTTGGTACATTGGCAAAAGTTGCTCCTTGTCTAATACCATTCCAATAGATGGATGTGTTACCTGAGAGTTTTACTACGGCAAAGTGATACCAGGTTCCCGTTGTTATCGTTGGAACCGTTCTCGTCACAAGACCAGATGCAGCAAAGCCAATTGTCGTAGAGTTTATAATATAAAATTGCCAATCTTGAGAAATGGTAGTTTGATGTTTTGCAATTGGACACATTTGAGATGCAAGAGAGCTGGGGTTTACCCAACCTTCTATCGTAAAATCTCCTGTACTTAAGTTGAAATCGTTATTATACGAATAATAGAAATAGTCGCCATTTCCATCAAAATATCCGCTAGACCCGCCAAATTTGCTATCGGTTGTACTAATCTTTGCATTGCCACTAACCGTGGCAGCTTTTGGTGTATAAGAATTGTCGGTAAATGTTGTGCTGTTGTTTGCTCCATTCATGTGAAGAAGCAAAGAAACTGTTGAGTCTCCTACCGTTGCTATATATGTAGATCCCGAAGACCCTGTAGCACCTGTAGCACCTGTAGCACCTGTAGCACCTGTAGCACCTGTAGCACCTGTAGCACCTGTAGCACCTGTAGCACCTGTAGCACCTTGAGGACCTTGAGGACCTTGAGGACCTTGAGGACCTTGAGGACCTTGAGGTCCAACTGATCCACTAGATGATAATGTTCCGGCAGACAAAGTCAAACCATCACCAACAATAACCTGTGAACCGTCACCGGATAGCAACTTAGTTCCATCACCAGGCCAAGAAACTCCGCCACCTGCACCACCAGATGCGGGTTTTATTCTCACACCATTAAAATTTATAGCCATAATTACTCCTCAGAGACATCTGTAGATGTCCCACAAGAATAATTATGGCTTAAAATCGCCAACGAATTATAATTGTTTGATCACTCAAAGCTATAAGACACGTCGACCTTCACCTTGAGGCTAGGAACTCGTAAATGGTTTGCCAGACCGATCGATTGGGCTTCTTCTGCGTCCAAATACCAGTCGGCGTGTGACCTATCATGAATTTGCTTCAAAAAGAATTCAGGTTCTTTACCACAATTTGCGGCCATTTCTCTATACACAAGCTGATTCAACCTGTCACCTTCTTTTGCGTCGGCCTTGATCTCTTCGATCTTGCCGCGCGCACCACTGGAGACGTCATGGATCATGATGGTTGCATGTTTATCCATGAAGCGATATCCAGAAGCACCATAACTGAATAACAAAGCTCCGCATGACATAGCCTTACCTTCGACGATTGTTGCCACCGGAATGTTTGAAGCCTTAATGTTTGCGATCATGGACATGAGAGAGTAGACTTGACCCCCATAAGAGTCTATGACCACGGGGATCATCGTTTGACCCGTGGACTGAGCGGCCGACATTTGGTTGGAGAACTTTTCAGCGGCCTCCTCGTCAAATTTATTCACCCTGATGATCACCGGGCTGTAACGCAGCTCGACTTTTTCTAAACGCTTTGAGATGTCTTTAATGATGTTCATATATTTTTATATAAGTATGCTGATACTCGTTCACTTGGGCCTGTGTCATTTGGCATTAGAACTTCGTCGAAACTATTTTGGCCCCTGAATCATTTGTTTTTTCTCGGTCTTCCTTTTTGCTTATTTCTTGAGGAAGAAGCAGGCACAAATTTTTTAATTAATTCTTCCCTAGGTATTGATTCATTTATTTTCTTAATCTCGTCTTCTAGATCTTTAATCTTGTTTGTCTCAGACTTTAACCATTTATCAAACCCTGTCGTTACGGTTTTTTGCCAAGAATTTTCTAACGAAGAAAGCATTATATGCTCTATTTTCATGAGAATATCATGACGTGAAACAGAGTCGTTCGAAAGTAATACGGCTTTATATAAGTCAAGCAATTCTTGAGGTGATAGCTGTAACATCATACTCAATCCACCACACCATGAATTACGTTAGCCTTAAGTAAGCTAGTCCACTCCTTCGGGAATTTTGCGACTTGAAAGGTCTTTTCATCACCATCTTCATTAAGAAGTGCAATCTCTTTACCACGGCGGACAATCTGCAATACTTTTTCTCCGTCATCGATGACTGTGCCGTCGTCATCGATGACATCAAATCGAAGATCCTCGTCATCACCGAAGAAAGATAGATTACCAGATTCGCCACGGGGCGTTTTTACCCTGCAAGGAGGCAAATCCATCAAATTCCATGCAGAAACTTCTTCATCGTAAGGGTGAAGTTCTACTTTTACGTTTTCATTTTGTTCGTCATCTAAATCATCATCTTCATGATCATGATGAATGAGTTCATTTTCAAGAATTTGCATGATCTCTTCAACTTTATCTTGAGTTCTGACGCTGACATCTGGAAGGGTGAGATAGTGAAAAAGAACGTTATGTAGAAACAACTTTTGTGAAGATGTAATTTTCATCATTGCTAAATTAATCAATGTAAGATTCTTTGTTCAAACTCAAGTACTTTTTGTGACGTTTACTCCGACGTCAGATAAAATCTGTAGCATTTTGCTCGCGGCGGTGGAGGCCGAAGAAATGATGACTCGCTTCGTGGGGTTCTTCCCAATTTCAGCCAACGTAGCTATCGCCCTTGCGGCGTGAATGCCATCGTAAAGTCTCTTGAACCCGTTACCGTCGAACCAGGAATCAGGTTCAGCTGTAGAAGAAAGGTCATCATCGAGGTACACGATGTCCCAATCTTGTCCATCCATCTGCTGTAAAAATTGTAGGTAACGGTGTGCGTGAAACACATCAGAATTTTCGTGGTGCGCTGCAATTGTAAGAAACTCACTCTCAGAATCGTTTAGAACCAATACTTTCATTTTAGCTTCCGTTTACTCGCTCCCATTATACATATAATGAGAAATTATGTCACTTAATAATCCAAGTTCAGGCTTTTTTAGCACACCAGAATTTCAAACTTCAGGTTTGCCATGGACAGTTACAGCTGCCACGAGCGGAGTAATCGTCGCCAAGTACTCTTTACCAAAAGTCACTAAAAGTATAACTTTCGTGAATACCGACACGACGGCCACCAATAGAATCAGGGTTGGATTTACTGAGAATGGAATTAATGGAACAAATTACGTATTAGTAAATGGTGGTCAGACTATAACCCTTGATGCAAGAGTGAAAGAAATATTCGTTAGAGCAAATGCTTCAGGCGCATATACATACAGCATTTATTGCGCGTTAACCACGATTGATGGAAGGTTCATGCCAATTCTAACCGGTTCCGTCGACGGGTCCAATTATTGGGACGGTGTCGGCTGATCTTTACCCCACTGCCCTCGATAAAACGCCATGGCTACTGTGGCGGCTGATCCAACGTTCAACGATCTAACAGAACCCCACTGCGGGATGTAGATCACATCGTGGGCCGCCACCATCGATTCAGGAGATACCCCAATTGATTCTTGTCCTAAAACAAGCAATGTATCTTCATGCCATTTATAGTCATAAATCGAAGAGGCTCCTGGAACATTATCTAGCACGACCACTCTATGATTCGGATGCTTGGAAATGACGCTCCCAATATTCTCTTCATAGTTTACGTGCTCGTAATTATGCGTTCCGCAAGCTCCGCGGCGATCCCAGCGTCTTCGACCAACGATGATCACTTCATTACACAAGAAAGCGTTGGAAGATCTCACGACGGTTGAGATGTTGAAGTCATTTCCAAAATTCTCAGCCACGATTTTCAAACGGCACCTGTTCTTGTCTTGGTCGGCTAGGATCGCATCATGCTCCCAATATTTGTAATAATCGATGACATTCCTATGATCGAACTGTCCCTGCGGCCACGACGGATTTTTCAAGTCACTCATCAAATTTCCTTTTTATGGCTGTTCGAACGAATTTAGGTAAGATAAAGAAAAGAAACCTTTTGACCCATCTTCCTTCATGATCTCTGCGAAAGCGTTGTCAACACCCCCACTTTTTTCCTCTACGATTTCAAGAATAATTCCTACAGCAAAATCGTCAATGAAGACAGAGGGGGATACTGACTCATGATAAGATCCAAACTTATCGTAGAGAACCAAATCACCTTTTTTGAATGTAATGCTTTGGGTCATAAACAATCTCTATATTTCTATGGCGAACCTCATCTCGCCAATCTTCGATGGACCCCCAAGGTGCCGTGACGCCTGCCACGTCTACGCGTTGTATCTCATCCTCTAGGATATCCGTTATCATTAATGGTCGATCAGGCCTTGCAACGTGGATGAAAACTATCCCAGCTGCAGGAGGCGGAACTCGCAACTCAATCCACGTGGATTTTCTAAACATTTCCATAGTTTACCCCTCTTTCATCTCTTCCTTAATATACATCTTCTTTACAACCTTGTCAAGACCAGGATTAATCACCATTGCCTCAGGGACGATCTTGTGCCTGATCAGGTTCCTCATGTACTTCAGATCGTTGTTGGATTCATCCTCCATCCACTTCAATCCTTTCCTTTTAGCCCAATCAATCAACTCAGACTTAGGGGTGATAAGGAAAGGCCTGATGATGTTGTTCCTCTGATAAGGCAAGATTCGGGGATTTCCGTGCAGAGAATTGAAGATCCATGTCTCCACGGCATCTCCAAGGTGATGTGCAGTAATCACCGGGAAATTGTACATGGAAAGGAATCGATACCTCTCGTTCCGCCAGTATTCCTCCATGGATTCACCCGGTGACTTTTCATTGCTGATCCGCCCGATGGATAAGTTGAGGTTCCTCTCCCTGGCGAATTCCTTTGCAAACTTCTCTGCCTCATCGGATGTCACAGTTCCATGGTGAAAAAATGCCAGGTGAACATCACGCTTTCCGTTGAGAAGAAAATCAGTCACTGCCACGGAATCAACACCACCGCTGAAGGCAACCACACACTTGCGAGGCAGCTTTCCAAGGAACCTGATCATGGTTTGATAATACTAACATAATTGAGATGAGGTTTTCACAGGCTTATTTTGCGAAGAATTATCTCGATCAACCAGGTAATATGCAAAAATCAACTATAATATAAATCAATTACGATATTTATGATTGACTGAACAGAGTTTATACTGTTCAGAAGGAGATTTTATGGCCATAGTGACAAAAGGATCCGGAGGATCCATCAAATTTAGCGGAACGGGAGGAAGCTTAAGCATTGCTTCATCAGGCGGAGGCGGAGGCGGAGCGCCTCCGATGACACTAATGTCAGCCTGGTATGATGCAGAAGATATCATGCAAGCAGATGATTCAGACATCACTAGCTGGACTGATAAGAGCGGAAATGGAAACAATCTAAGTCCATACAATTATGGCGGCGACTGGAAACCAAGATTAGATACAACAGGAACTTATTTTAACGGTAAAAAATCAGTAAAATTTGATCACGTTCGCGGAGGAGACCCATATTACCCTGTGGGATTCTCAATGTATTTCGCAGGAGATCCTACAGCAGGAAACATTCCAGCAGGCTCTGATCCAATATCATTGTATGCAGTTTTCAAACCAGATTTGGCAATACCCTTTGCTATGCAACCAGTTATATCTATCGGTCAAACATACAATAGATTAATTACATGGGGTGGTGCTGATACAAATGGCGTCAACGGTTGGGCGGCAGGGTCACCTCAGAATAGTAGCGGAACTGCAAACTGGGTCTCAGATACAAACTTCACAGGGGGTGGTAGCGATCTGTACCAAGCAAATACAGACGCAAAAATTACTTCATTCATAATCGGATCAGGAGAACAATTACAGAATTCAGAGTACTTGATAAATGGTTCTTCTTCCGGAGTGATTTCAAATTCGACATCCACAACTACCATGAATTTGCCAAGCGCAGGTAATACTGAAATCGTGCTCGGCGGTCTAGCTGGTGAAAGAGGCTTTATGGGTTACGACGGAAGAATTGCTCACGGTTTCAGCGGTAGAATAGCTGAAATAATTCTCTACAAGACACAACATACAGCATCAGAGAGAAATCAAGTATTGGCATACCTCTCTGCCAAGCATGGAATCGCTGTTTGATTTACACACTAAAAACTTAACCTAGTTTTTCGACCGGGAACTAAAACTCCCGGTCGTTTTTATTTGGCTCACTGCATCACGGAGACCCATGATTGTAGTCGAGACTTCGCTCGGGGCGGAGGAAGAGCGATTCGTGTGGAGTTGATTGTTGAACCATTCTCAGATGTTCCACCTTGGCTTGTCTGCATCACGAGTTGGTAGTTCATACCTTTCGAAGATGAATAACTGTTGTATTGACCTGCCAACCACTGATCGTTGAAGTTGTCCTCCGTTTGAACGCAGGATGGAACAGCATTGATTGCAAGACCGAAGACGACCTCACCGTTCTGGAATGTGGTGCAACGATCGTTACCTGGAAGAAACGGATCCACATCCATGACAGCCATTGGAGTTGAGTTGTTACCATTCAGGAAATCAACGGCGCACCAACCACTTTTACCTGAGGTGCAAACTGTCGCCGTTTGAGGCGAGAAGTAACTGAAGAATAGTTTACCATCGAAGAGCGTAGGGGGTCCTGTCACCCTTCCACCGTCGGTAAACACCATTGAAATACCTTGTGTGGCATTGATGATTGGCTCGAATGCCGTACCACTTGTGTTCAAACCATCAACAAATGTTGTAAGGAAGTTGAGAGTTCCTGGAGAAACGGTGTTGAAAGATTCTCCATCGCCTGTTGTCAGCGTCACAGTTAGAACTCCTCGAGAATCTACGGAAATAATTGGTTGTTGTTCGATAGGCTGGCCCATTGTAGCAGCTGACAGTGATGTTGTGGATAGGTTTAAAGGGTTTCCTGAATTGATTCCATTGACAACATAGGATAGTTTTAGAGAATTATTAGGGACAGAAGAGTGATTGTAGGCATCCCATGCAATCTCTGCAGTCCACTTTAGAGGTTCTGGGTCGATCATGTTGACACGCCAAACAACACCGTCTGCATCACCAACGTATACCCGTGTGGATGTTTGTGCAACACCGGATGGAAATGCCACTGGTGTTCCTGTTAGGGGCGAATCAAAGCTAACACGAGTCGGATTCACGATGACACTCGGTGATAAACCACAAGTTGTTGCATCAGCTCCGCTGGGACCGCCTGAGCATGTTACTGTCGATGTCTTTCCTGGGTTATCACCCCATTCGCCTGCCATGCGGGCGATGATTCTACCCGTCTCTAGCTCAACGATGGTCAACGATCGAGAAGGTACCTTTGCGCCCCAGCTTCTGATCAGGGCACGCGGATAATACTGCCCGTTCCATGAGAAGATTGGTGAACGTGATGTAGAAAAGATCCTACGAGACATTGTGACCGTGGGTGTACCTGGATCTCTTCCTCCTGGAAGGATTGCAACACCGACCTGTTTGATGATTCCATCCTTTGGATCCTTGATCTTTAGCGTTGTGATTGCGGCTCCCGGTAAGACCTTTCCGAACAACGCGTTTCCACCCGATGAGTTGACGAGCTGCCACAGGAACCGTGGTTCCATCGGATTGGTGACATCCATCGCATAGTAGAATCCTGAGTCTCCGTAACCGGATGAACCAACCAACACAGTTCTGAACCCTGAGAGATCTGTTGCACCCTCGGAAGTCTGAGTCATGTTCCTGCTGAACACAACGTTTCCAACTGTGAGAGGTCCATCCAACAATCGAGCCTCTGTCTTGAAGTTAGGCCAGATCTGTGGAAGGATCGCGGGAGGAATGAAGCTCCATAGCTCGTTGTTCTCCAGAGAATCCACCGTGGATACGTTTCCGTATGGATCAGGAAGGGCAGCATTCTTGGACATGACAAATGCGTGTAGGATTCCATCGATCGTTTGGGAATACAGCATCGTTGGACGAGTTCGTTGTTGTTGGTAGAATGATTGAGCGCCCGATGGTTTATTGGATGAGAATGATTGCTCAGCTGCATTGGGTGTGGGCGGTTCAACAATCACGGGATTGGACCTGAAGATTGCTCCTAGCGGACCGCACTTGTCCCAACCACCACAAACGTTTGGATCTCGTGAAGGTGACATGTTGCCATTTGACAGAGGGTATACCTGAGAACTTCCTCCGTACCACTGCAGCACTCTTTTAGCACATTCTTCTAATGTGTTGGTACCAACCTGGCTCAGACATGTGGAGGCATCGGTCGACGAAAGGTTCAACAGTTCTGATCCTTTCGGATATGTTCCGCCCAAGGCTGTGATAGTGGAAGATAAATTATCGATCGTAACACCAAAATCAGATTGATATGGTGCTGTAAGATCGGGTGATGTTCCATCCAACCTGACAAAGTTTCCTGAAGTTGCAGGAGATCCCATTAGTTGATCCTCAACAACGGTGGAAGGCCTGATGGTCCACATTGGTTTTACAACATTTCCAACCTTCAACGGAACAACAGTAATGAACTTTCGAGGCCTGACAGATGTAGCATCGAGGTTCTTGTGGAATTGATCCCCCTTGATCTCTTCGATGTTTTGTCGAACAGGTTCGGATGAATTATCGCAGGCATACCTCACCCGCTCGAGGGTTCCACTGGTGGGTTTTGAGGCAGGAATGAGAGCTGATCGTAGTTCATAGTATGAAGCTGGGGCGTTACCTGATTGAAAGGTTGAAGAGATATTGGCGAAGACCGGAACAGTTCTGCTTACTGTTGTTCCTGCGATTGATTTGAGGATCGTATCAAGGGTTTGCTTGAGTTGAGCCTGATCGTTGGGGAAGTACGGAACCTGTCCGTAGGAATTTGTTGGATCTCCAAGGATCGCGGTCTCAAGAAGGTTGCAACAGGCACGAATGGCAGATCTATCGGTGGATGTAAGTCCGGAAGTGAACAGTGGATTGTCCGCGTACTTCCAGTTCAATCCATCACGAGTACAGATCGAAGTTCCTGTCGAAACAGAACTGTAATCAGCAGGAACTAGATCGCTACACTTCTTGGAGAGGATTGTAGAATTAGGTTTCCACCTTGCTGTCTCCAATCCAATGCCGAACACGATCGTCTTGACATCCTGTTCGACAGCGAGCTTTCCTGCCCAGTACGACATCCTGTCGTTCAAATCTCCTGTAGGCTCACCATCTGTCACAAGAATCACTAGTGTGTCTCTACAACGGGCAGCATTGGAAAAATAAACATCAGTTTGAGGTCCAATTGTGGTGAGCGTAGGTGCTGAAGTCGTTGGATGGGGAATGGTCACACCGTTGGTAGAAACATCGTTTGAAATGAACTCATAGGCATCCCTCATTAGAGCTGCAAGAGGAGTATTATGTTCTAGGTTCATCGACAAACCAAGGATAGAATCCTGCACCATTTCGTTGTGTGCAACCGTATCAGTAGCAACTGCATCCGGATGTCCGAATCCAATCAGTCTTCCCTTGTGGGGCAAAGCTCGGGAATTCCTGGCACCAATATCTGATGAAGCCAACGAGTACATCCCACCTACGATAGCTGTGGAAGGAAACAACGTGGCCGATCTAGTTCCTGTGAGCCATGTAGAACTCAACGTGGTACCGGTTCCATGCCAATACGACCATTCAGCCACGTCATAGTACATGTATGGGAAATAATATAGGAAGCAATAGTGACCCATCGTGTTGTTTCGGCACAGGGGATCATACGTGTATGTTACAGTTCCACCGGTCTCAGGAGTCCACCATGCCATCGTTTTATTGGAATAGAAATCAGCCGTGGAGTATCCTGACCACACGAGTGAATCAAATGACATCATTCCAAAACGAATCTTGGATCCATAGGTGTCAAGCAAACCATCGGCAGCCTGGTTCCAACCGATGTTAGCCTTGTTGCACACGTCACGGGTACCCCACGTCGAAGCGTTGAAACAACGTGTGAACCTCGACGATGTCTTAGCACCGCAGTAAGTGATGGCGGATGAGTTGTCTTTATCGGCCGCCTCGTAAGGCCAACCAAAGGGTTGTGCCTTGAGAGAATTAATGATATCAACATCAAGGTTTAATGTAGGAACACAATTCTGTCCACCTGGTTGATGTCTCTCTGAATTAGACATGAGTGGAACAGCAGATGTTCCAAGGCTCAAGGGATCGATCCCAGACCAACAATCCAAATCGTCCACGGTTCCCGTAAGGACCTCGCCTAGAATCGTGTACCTGGCTTTCTTGGGATTTAAAGTGTCCTTGCAGTCCGCGTTGCCACCGTCAAGGGACCATGTCATTGATCCGCTCGTGTCGATTAACAACAGCACATTTGGAATCTTCACTTTGGAATCAAGCGGCGGCGTGAATTGGGCTCGAGCGGTAGAGTAGACTCCTGCAACAACGAACAGAACCATCGAAAAAACAATTTCGAATTTTCGGAACATGATTCTATATTACAACGATTCTACTAAAGATTACATAATTATATTTGCGTCGGACGCTCGACATCGCGTTCGATCAGGAGATCTTTATGGCCATTAAATACAAGAAAACAGAAAATCACACAGCTGGGCAACAAATCAAGTTCACCGGATCTGGTGGCTCAATGGCCGCTGGAACTGCTCCGCTTGGCGGCGGTGGTGGTGGTGGTGGCGAGGCGGTATCTTGGACCAGACCGGCAATGTTTGGAGGCGGAACCGAAACAACAACGGTCAACGAAGGTGGCGACGTTGTATTCCAGAACTCATCTGCAGCATTCAATTCGTTGACATCAACATATGCATCTCAAGCATACACGATATCAACTTCAGATGCTTCTTACAACGCTGTCTCTCAAATAGCCAGCGGAAACGTGCCACTCACCCTCGGCGACATAAACTTCGCTGCTTCATACGGCAGCACTTATTCAGCCGTAATGGGACCGGCAACTTATTATTACTTTATCGCAACTGTCTCCGGCGTGACCTTCAAGATCGCTGTCGGAGTGCTTAGCGGCGGTGGTGGAGGCTTCGGTGGTGGTGGCTTCGGCGGCGGACCATCATGATGATTTGACCACATAATCGTACCTAACATGACCGGCCTGGGAGAAATCTCGGGCCGGTTTTTTATTTGTGGAAAAGCTCAATTGGTAAGAGTAGCTGATACTTATATCATTATGCATCATTGTCAATATTGCGGGAAAGAATCGAAGAAGCCGAACCTAATGTCGCTGAGGATTCATGAAGCTTGGTGTGAATCAAATCCTAACAGAAGCAAGAACTTGAAAATTCCTTCTAGAAAAGGAAAATATGTGGGTGGAGAAGCTTCCCCGATAACCTTAAAGAGAAAAGCGGTCAAAGAGAGAAGAAAAGAGTGCACAGAGACTCAAAAATTCTTATGTAAATTCTGCCAAAAAGATTGTGATCTTGGGAAGTTCAAATCTTCTTTCTTAAGTCTCATGTGTCATGAATCACAATGTCCAGACAATCCGCGTAGAATCAGGAATCCAATCACCGAAGAAACAAAAGAGAAATTAAGAAAGAAATTGTCTGGTCGGCAATATTCGCAAGAAAGAAAAGATCAGATACGCGCTTACATGAAGAAAGCAGTTGAAGAACACCCGGAATCTTATTCAAACTTAAATCGTTTTCGTGCTAAAAAAGTAACAATAGATGGCGTGAGATTTGACAGCACGTGGGAAATAATATTTTATGATTGGGCTAAAAATGAAGGATTGAACCCACAAAGATGCCTAGAATACTTTGAGTATGATTGGGAAGGCCAGAGGAAATATTTTCCTGACTTCTACATAGATTCATTAAAACTCTACGTAGAAGTAAAGGGTTGTGCAACAGACAGAGACAAAGCCAAATGAAAAAGTTTTCCCAAGAAATTAAAGATTATCATGAAGGATGAAATCGAAGCAATAAAAAAAGGAACCTTTAGAGGATTAGTCTAAAGATTCCTTATATTTGTCCGCCCCTACGGACTTGAACCGTAACACTTTGCGTTATGCAGTTCCACTGCGATTTTCATCGCCAACTTACGTTGTTTGTGGTCTGGACTATCCCTTCCCTCTCGGGCTTGACGTCTAGTCTCTACACCTTCCTGTTTTACCAGGCTTGGCTCGGGATTGGCATATGAGTTTCCCCACTTAGCGTTCCCCGAATTTGTCAAGTTATACCGGAGTGTTTCATCCGGCAGCCCTGATTCATAATACATGCATTTTACTGTTTAGTATTATGAACCTTTAAGCGCACTGCTCTGACCTATTGAGCTAGAGGCGGAAACATTCAATCTGCAAACTCAACCTTTTGTTTTCGTTTCCTCCGTTGTTTGATGATCCTATAGTAACCTAGGGTCAGAGTGTTTTACACGCCGTCGCTCAATTATTTTTCTGTTGAGATCAGCCGACGCCTGAGTGCCCGTTGGAACCGGTGAGCGTCAAGAAGTTTTTGGTTGGGATCGTCGTGAGCCCGCAGAAGATCTGATAGTCGATGTTTGTTCCATCGGATCCTGAGATGAAGAGCACGGAAGTCCTGATCTCTTGATCGATGGCGACGCCTTGGTCGAGAGTTATGTAGTTTCCTGTCCGGAGGCCGTTTTCGGTAAACGCCAGGGCAATTTTGTCACCGATATTGGCACCTCTATTAACAATGTTGATGAACTTGGTGACGTAGGGGAACTCATACTTGTGCACGTTCCCGACAGATATAATTGATGAGGACAGATAGGGTAACGCCGATACCTGGTAGGCTGGTGCGTAATACTCTCCATTCTGTGGCCAACTTAGCGACATATTTTATGATCCCTTACCTAATTATACTACAAGATTTTTGTTAGGGGAGAAATATGTCAGGATTTACGACGATTGGTAAGAAATCTTTATTTGCCAGCGAGGGAAGCATCAATGCGAATGCCGTCGGACCTTTCGGTTCTCCCCTTGTGTCCGAAGCGCACCCCACGGCTCAGGCTGCGTTCATCTATACCGTAAATCCAGTACAATGGACCACATCGTCAGCTGGGGCTGGTGCATTCGTGACCGCTTCGCTGGGAATCATGACGAGCTCTTCAGGAACATCTACATCAGGATCCGCCGAGGTGAGGCTGTCTCGAAGTCTCAAGTATCGCCCTGGACAGGGCTCCATGTGTAGGATGACGGCGATCTTCGATCCAGGCGCACCCGACACGCTTCAGCTGGCAGGAATCGGTAACGAAGAGACCGGTTACTTCTTCGCTCAACGGAACAGCGAGTTCGGCATACTGCACCGCGAGAGATCCAAGCGGGAGATCAGAAGCTTCTCCATCACCACCCCACCAGCCGGAGCTGCCACCATCACGGTCACCCTCGGAGGGGCCTCAAGAACTGTCGCGATAAATGGTGGAAGTTCAAACAACCAGACTTCTTACCAATTATCACAGGCAGATTACTCACAGGTCGGTTCAGGCTGGGATGCAGAATCCATCGATGGAACCGTCTTCTTCGTATCGAGACGCCCAGGGCCCGTAGGAGGAACTTTTTCTCTGTTCAACGGAGCAACTCAGATAGCCACAACAGCGGTGGTTCAAACGGGAGAACTACCAATCGAGACATTCATCTCACAGTCCCAGTGGAACATTGATAAAATGGATGGAACCGGTGAATCGAGATTTGCCTTGAACCCGAGGTATGGAAATGTTTACTCCGTCGGCTTCCAGTATCTCGGGTTCGGCAATGCATTCTTTGCGGTGGAGAACTCCGAAACGGGCCTGTTGGCTGGGTGCCACATGATAAAGAACGCCAACAGTAGGACCACCACAGTCCTCAGAAATCCCCAGATGACCGCCAAGTGGGGTGTCTACAACAGCGGATCGTTGGCTACACCTGTCACCATCAAAGGTGCTTCAGCAGGAGTTTTCGCTGAAGGATTGGTGATTCGTAACATAGGACCAGCATTTGCTACGGGTTCTGCTCGCGTCGGCGCAGCACTTGATCTTGACACCACGCTCACACCTGTGTTGACCATACGTGCCAACAGAAACTTCCTGGGTCAATGTAACTACGGCGAGATAGATCTTTTCAACATATCGGTCGGTACTGATACGGGCAACGCCGCGAGTACAATTTTGACGGAAGTCTATGTATACAAGAATGCCGTGCTCGGAGGCCCTGTCAACTTTCAACACGTTGATACAAACAAATCGATAGCAGCAGCTGATCTGTCTGCGACTTCGATAAGCATCGGACCTAATACTCAACTCGTCAAAAGCTTCATAGTTGGTTCGAACGAGGCTACCATCTTGACTATACAAGCAGAAAACTTCTTCCTCACGAGTGGTGAGACATTGACGATCGCAGCAAAGACGAATAAACTAAGTTCTGAAGCAACTTTTTCAATCTCGTGGTTCGAAGACCAGTGATCAGGGTTTCACGCGACCATGATCATCTTCTACTCTGACTACGTCTGCTAGCTCGGAAGTCGAGACCTCGATGACTTCGCAGTCAGTGACGGCAGCCATTCTGTGAAGAAGCCCGGGCGAGATGTGGAAGGAGTCTCCTTCATTCATTTCAATCTCTTGGAGACCGGTCTTCGAATTTCCAAACTCTAGCTTCATGGTGCCTTTCTTCACCATGATTGTTTCATCCTTCACTTTGTGGTATTGCAAGGATAAACGTTTACCAGCCATGACGTAAAGAATCTTACCAAGATATTTTGGATTTTCTGCCCAGATCAATTCGTAACCCCAAGGCTTATTAACTTTTCTCATATATTGCAGCCTAAATATCAATCACATTTACAAATGTCTTCTTTTTAATTTTTAAAATGAACCACCTTATCTAATGATAATCCTTCAGCAATGATAGCAAGGTTCCTATCACCCAAGATTCTCTCCCTCACATCGATATTAGGCGGACCAAATTCCTTGACAAATTTAAATCTTGATGGCCTCTCCTTGATGCTGTCATCCACCTTTCCAATATCATTCACGGTCATGATGAACGCCACCTGGCGATAATCGTTGTGTACCCCATCGAGGGCGTTGATGATCGAATCAAAAGTGAACTTTATCTGGTCGTTTGGAATGGTGCACTTCCGACCGTCGAACAGGTTGTCGAAGTCCTCGAGAAGAACGATTGATCGTTGAGGAATATTGGAGAACATGAGACTGATGTCAAGGTTGTTGTAGTCCGGAAGAAGGTAGACAACATTGATTGGCAACGAATACTTCTTTGATAGGTAACGAACGAATCGCGTCTTTCCATTTCCCGGAGATCCATAGAGAAGAGCGCTGGTCTTGTTCAATTCGCCTGCCAAAACTCTCTTCACATCCTCCTCAACGTCTTCATAACTTCCAGGATTCAGGTACAACTCACCTTCACCCCCGGGCTCAAGTTCACCAAGCCTATCGGTTCCGTGGGGAGTCAAAGCAGAAACCTGTATCGATTCACCTGTGTTCACATGGACAAGCAACCTATCCACCTGTGATCTATTCCACCTGAAGAACGACAGGGTTGACACCGATTCCTTTGATTTCCAGCCGGCGGTCATCAACCTCTCGTTGCGGTGGAAATACAGGGGAATTTTATCCAATAACAGGAAGCCTTCCCACAGTTCAGGGAATCGTGGTGGTGTTACATGTTCTCCGCCGAACATCCAGGATAGGGGCTTTTCTTTTCGTATACGCGACAGGAGAAGCTTCGACACACCATCCTCAAGCCGATAAGATGATGTCAACAGGTATTTGAATGCAGCCCAAACTGAAAGAAGTGTGGAGCCTATCAGGCCGATTAGAGGTAAAATTCCGCTCATCGCTCTATACACTACAACAGAAACTATACGATTTACACGAGGAAGGATATTTAGACGGGTATGGCGCTTAAATTGAAAAATCAAGGATTGTCAGTTTCTCCTTTAGATCCTACCGGCATGCCCGATCTTGTCGCTTGGTACAAGGCTGACTCATTGGCTTTGAGCAACGGGGCAACGGTGACTAATTGGCCCGACGATTCTCCGAATAATAATGACTTGGACAATTATGAAAGTGCTCCTATCTATAATTCATCCGACGCATTGCTAAATGGCATGCCTTCTGTCACATATGACGGTAACGATTCCAACTATCGATCCAACCCCACGGGACTTCCTGTAGGATCTTCTGCGTGCACTACATATGTTGTAGGTTATTGGAGTGGTGCATCATCAACGGCTGACATGTTCACATGGGGATCTAATGCATATACAGGCGCCAGAATGGGTGCAGGATACTACGGCGGCATGATATTTGAGAACGGTGGAATTGGTACACTAGCACGTTCAGTTTCTGCGAATCAGTCTTTTATATTCTCATATCCATATGTTACAGGTGCTAACGTAACTGAGGCTGTGTCATATCTTGATGGAGTCAGTGCCGCCGGGTCGAATATGGGACAGTCTGGTGTTCCTAACATTAGCAATCCTGTTGCAGAGATCACGATTGGTCGTCCTGCTACAGCGGCGACAGAACGCTGGACAGGAGCTGTGGCTGAAGTGCTTGTTTTCAATACCACCCACAATGAAGTCACCCGCGGAAGGATCGAGAGATACCTTGCTAACAAGTATGGAATACCGATAACACCCGTGAAAATTGTAGGAAGCTTTATAAGCAAGGGAAGTGGTAGTGGATTTAAGGTGAAATCTGTCAGCCAACCTACGCCAGAAGCACCAATCACTTGGTCGAATTATCTTTTATCTTGGTATCGATCTGACAATGTTACGCTCGATGGCTCTTATGTAACCGTCATAAACGACAAGAGCGGCAATGGTAGGCATCTTGGGCAAAGTAATGGAAATACCTATTATCCAACCATAGAAACAAATACAGGTGGTACATTTGGAAACTATGACACATGGAGATTCTCAGGCTCCCCGCAGTACATGACAGGAACTATCTGGAATCTTGATGATGCGTCGGATGTCGGTTACACTGTGTTCCATGTCTTTGCGTCCCGAACGACAGGCGCCAGCAAGGGCGTGTGGGATATGAGCCCCAACCAGCTCACGAATACTTACGGTCTAGCGGCATGGGGTCCGGACGGTAATCCGCCTATAGGTATTGTGAGATCTGGGGTCACACCAACCCTATCATTTACACGACCTACAGACAATGTGCCCCTAGTATTCACAGTCAATTGGCGTACAGGATCTTCCGGCACTAATTGTGAAGCATGGATTAACGGTTCTTCAGTGTCAGGGCCCACAACACTAGTGGGTGCTGGTACTTCTAATCCATCGCACTTTCGAATTGGTTCATTGTGGCAAGATGTTTGGCACTTTGAATCATCACAGGCGGAGCTTCTCATATTCAGCGGAACCTTACCTGAAGCTGGTCGGGCTGCGATAGAAGCTTATTTGATGAATCGTTACAACATCGCTTGATTCAATCCACCAAATCCACCCGGTAATGTGACAACCCCTTTGGATCCACCCATTCCATTCCCTTATCGGTAGCAAACTTCCACTTGGATCTACCATCACCATTATCCTCAACACCCAGGTAAATCCCCACAAAACCATTAAATGAAGGAAAATGGGTAAACCTAACCAGATCACCCTTCCTCACCTTTTCATCCAACCCCTCAGGTGGATTTCCCCCATTATCACTACTATTCCACACATTCTTCATCGATTCAAAATCCTATACTCCGGCCACACCGAGGAATGTATCTCCCTCTTCAAACCTTCAAGATCCAGAATCGAATATGTATCAACTTCCGGATAAAATGTATGGGGTTTCACCCCCAAAACCAAACCGGTAACACTGGCCCCAAGTTCCTTCTCATACCAATTCACCAGATCACCAACGGTTATTCTATCGGGTTTATAATCCACCATTTCTCCATCGAATAATTCGGGTTAAACCAAAAAGACCTATAACCCTGATAATCATAAATCATGGCATGGTATTTGTTTCTATCCACCCATCCCATAAAAATCAATATATTTCTCCCATCAAAATCCTCACGCAACACCAAATCACCGGTGATCATATCCAAAGGCCATATTCCTGAGGTACTCCTCTTCCTCACAAAAATATCCCTGGGGTTACCTTTCCTACACCAAAGTAAAACCTCATTTTACTTTTCATCATCCACAATTTTCAGGTAACATAGGTAAACCCAACCTGAAACACCACCACACAACACCTTACAACCATTTCCACCTTGAACCTCAAGTGATTCCAGTATCACACCAACCTCACCCAACTTCCAACTTCCCACCGGTACCGGTATTCCGGTATCCTTGGAACCCCAAAATGGGTAAACATGTAAACCCCTATCGGTACATCCCCGGGGATCTGGGGTAACCAAATCACCTACCTTCATAACACCATACTCTCCTCACGGTACCCATCTCACAATCCTTTATCTCCCCTGAATTCCACACCACTCGGTAACTCCAAGGAAATTCACCCCTAACCTCCAACACCATACCGATCATTGGAATTCCATAGGAATGAATCACCAAATCACCTGGGGATATTGAACCAATACTCACAATTTCTCACTACCATAAACCAATTTGTTATTCAAATCAACATCCATAACCTCACCATTCAAGGTTAGGAACCTATAGAACTTCGGAAACAAAAGTTCCCCGGTTACCTTCTCCCTCCCGGGCCCCAAGGTACATCCCAACCAGGTATTCCTCCTCAAATTTCCAAACACGGTATAACTCACCTACCTTCACCAACCACCTCCAATTCATCCTCCTTGAACAGGAAATAATCTTTGGAAATTCCATTGGATAACAATAGTTTTATTTTTGAAACCTTTCCAAAGGCCCCATTGTTATCATCAAACTTTTCATATTCAAGCAGGATACCAAGAACAGGTTTGGATGGGTGTTGAATATAGGTTCTGGTCAATTTCACCAGAGAACCTAACTCAAATTCTCTCGCACTCATGATCCCATCTCCAGGTAATTCCTTCAGGAACCACCAATTTTATCCTGTTAGAATTAACCACACCACCACTAGGAACCACCTCGATAACAACACCGAGTTGTGGGGGTTTCCTGGTGTACCAGGGATTAACCACCTTCACCTGATCTCCAGGTAAAAATCCGCGGTGTTTATCACTCACCTAATTCCTCCGGTTCCACCACCTGAAGAATTGAATCAGTTACTTCACAAATTCTTCCTTCACCCAACCAACCAGGTACAGGTTTTTCCCATAGTATCTTTACCGAATTCATTCTCTCACCACGGCGTGAATCCTTGTAAACATCCTTCATTGGTTGGATATCCAATACAATACCAAGGAATACATGATCACCAAACATATGAGTGCGAACAAGATCACCTACCTTCACCTGATTTCCTCTCCAATTCCATTGGAATGAAGATGATGAAGTTTTCCATTGGATCTCAACACCGTGTATTGGTAAGGATTCTCAAACCCATGGTAGATTTTTTCTTTTCCAATCACCAAACAAACCTCAAGGATATCTTCATCCCATTCCATCCACCTACAGTGGTATAATTCACCAATGCGAATATTTCTCACCACTCCCTCATATCCACTTCAACAAAGTATTCATATAGTTGATCCTCTAATATCTCCCCCTCACACAGGATATCATATAGAATCCTGGATCCACGATAACCATCTCCGGTTCCACCGGTTGGTTTCCTTACCCGGATAATCACACCGGTTTCACCATAGTGAGGATGAGGTGGAGGAAGATCCATTCTAACCAATTTACCAATGAAACTCACTGGATAACCTCATAGTATTCCTTTAGATCTTCCAAGAATTCCACGGTTTGGTGCCCATCACTCCATAACATTTTTGTGAGTGTTTGTTGTGCTTTGTTCCTCACAGTTCCATTTGGAAAAATTTCTAGGATCAACCCGGTGATGTGGGTGGTACCTGGTTGTTTGTTTCTAAGCAAATCACCGGTTTTCACTGGATAACCTTCCATTGTTCTGGATCTTTGATGTTGAAATCCTGAATGTGAATTTTTCCAGGAAAATTGAAACACCACAACATTTTCACCCAGGTTTCATGGTATTCCAGAACAACACCTAGGTACTCAGGTTCACCATACGGTGTTAGGTTGATGTACTTGATCAAATCACCAACACGAAACATTATTTTACCATAACTTATGGTACCTTAAATTTACACAAAACCATACGAAATCCATGGTTTTTGTTATCTTTTCATATACTTGAAGTATATTTATTGATGTGAAAACTGAACAAAAATTCTTCGTGTATGTTGATTTCAGAGAAGATGATGGGAAACCTTTTTACGTTGGAAAAGGTTTGGATAAACGAGTGAAATTAGAGAAAAGAAATCCTCTTCATACCAACATCAAAAACAAACATGGGATGGTTAGGAAAATCGTTCTTGAAACTCACAGTGAACAGGAAGCTTTTCAGAAAGAAATTGAACTCATCCAGGAATTAAAAACCTATTTTGATCTTGGTGAAGGTGGAGCTAATTTTACCCATGGTGGAGAAGGTTTTTCAGGATGTAAACATACGGTTGAGAGCAAAGAAAAATTGAGTAAATCACTGAAAAAAACTTTGGTGAATCCTGAGCATAGAGAAAAAATGAGTGAATTGAGCAAGAAAATGTGGGAGGATCCTGAACACAAAAAAACCGTAAGTGAATCATTGAAGAAAAAATGGGAGGATCCTAAATACAGAGAACATTGGAAAGAAGCAAGTAGAAAGGTTTGGGAAGATCCCGAGGTTAAGAAGAAAGTTGGTGAATTGAGCAAGAAAATGTGGGAGAAACCAGGATTCAAAGAAAAGATGAGTGAAATGAGTGAGAAATTATGGGAGGATCCTGAACATAAAGAAAAGATGAGTGAAATGAGTAAAAAATTATGGGAAGATCCTGAATATAGAAAAAATCATTGTGAAATGAGTAAAAAATTATGGGAAGATCCTGAATATAAAGAAAAAATGAAAGAAAGAAATAAAAAAATGTGGGAAGATCCTGAGCATAGAAAACGTGTTAGTGAATCCATGAAGAAAGCATGGGAAAAACGAAAGTTAAAAAAACTTCAACAAGAAAGTTGAAACAGATCTCCAATTCGATTGGAATTCATAATATCAACTCAATTGTATAATTAACCCCATGAAGATTTCACTTGGTGATTTGAGAAGATTGATAAGGGAAAACCTGGAGGAAGAGGATTGGATTCCTGAGAAGGTTTGGTTTTATTCCACCTTAAATCATCTTGCGGATGGAAGTGGAGGTTTTCTTCGTGTAACCCATGAATCACCATTGAGTAACAAGGATTCGATTGAGAAGGGTGGATTAAAACTTCAATCGGAATCACATGGAATTTATTTTACCGTGGGTTGGTATGATTCTCCGAGGTGGGTAACCAAAGAAGGGGTGATGGTTAGGGTTGAAATTCCAAAGAAATATTTGAATCCCCAGTTTGTGGTTCCTGATGATAGGTTTGGAAGTGGTGATGATGGTTACTATGAGTTTATGAATGAATTTCCTGATGGTGTGGATGGAGAAATAGGAACATCATTACCTTCGATTCCTAGGGGTTGGATAAAGGAAATCATTGAGGTTTAACAAACCTTTTCACAACCTTTAATCCAGGAGGAACGATATTGTTCCACCTTCCCGAGCCTGGGGGTGAAAACATCAACGAGATCCCGGTTGTGATCCACCCGAAGTACCAGTTGTAGATCCGCATCTAGAAAATCTGTTGTGATCATAAGATCTCCAACCTGAACCTCAGAGGGTTTCATAGTAGTACATGGATTCTTTCCACTCCAATTACCTGTAAACCATTGGAGGTGATGATTTCACAGGTTGGAAATGATGGTGTGTATCGAGGATCTCGTAGTTGAATATCCTTGATGTAGATCCCATAGGATTGTGGTGAATCCCTGGGATGATAATGATCGATTAGAACCAGATCACCTTTTTTCATAGTGGAATCTCATAGGTGCTTCGAAATGAATCGAATTCCCAACTAACCACCGATCCATTGCACGATAGTAACTCAACCATCTCCCAATTTACACGGAGAACAATTCCGATTTCTGGGGTGAGATGGTGGAGAACCAGTACCCCTGGAATCACATCATTTACACTTGGGATCCGGGTTTTGTTCACTGATCACCTCGAAGTTTTTGATAACGAAGTTGTGATCCCAACCATCGGTTACCCCATTCCTCCAGGTGATGTATACCACGTTGAAGTTGGAGCTTTTATCGGTTAAACCTGTTACCAATCCTGGATGATGTTTATGGGATGTGGAGGAGTTGAGTGGAACCAGTAGATCACCAATCTTCACTGATCACCTCCAGTTTATCACCGTGAAAAATTCCGAGCCCGATTACGTTACCTTCGGTGGTGAGTATCTCAAGATCGTAGATGTTATCGTACATGTTGGGTTCAACCGGTTCGTAGGAGAGAAGTATTCCTACCGTGGTTTTGGTTTCCATGCGAATCCCAACGATGTGGGTGATGCTCACCAGATCACCAATTTTCACTGGAGAACCTGAAATTTACCGTTGAGAAGATCCGATTCGTGTATATCCCACCATGTTTTTCTTCCACCGGTTTCCATTATTTCAAGTGTGAATAATGATGGGATAGGGTAAAATTGTTCTTCTCCTCCTCGAATTATTGATGTGATGATCCCAAAAACCTTGGAATTTCCAAAGTGGTATAGAACCAGGGATCCGAGTGGAGGGGGATTCAAACAACCTCTATGAGGTATTTGTGTTGATCCGTTATGATTTCCACGGTTCCTTGTGGGGTTAGGATTCTATAGTACTTTGGATGGTTTCCATACCTGGGGAATTGTGGTTCATCCAGTAGGATTCCAAGGATTTTAGAGGAGGTGGAGGTTATCCTGCGTTTTTGAAGTAGATCTCCAATTTTCATGGTTGAATTTCCGAGATGTGATCCGTTCTAATGTAACCTGCCCGATTGTGGGTGGGAGAGAAAACGAGGGTGTAGTGGGTGAAAGTCCTGAGGGTTTTTCCTAGGGAAATGAGGATTTCCTGGGGATGGATGCGATGTTCTCCATTCCATAGGTTATCCACACCATCATTGTGGAATGAGGTGGAGAGAAGGGAACCGTGGAGTTTGAGAAGGGTTCCTCCTGGAAATTCGGGGTGTTTCATTTGAGATCCGAGAGGTATTGGAGGGCCGCGTAACCGGTTCGGCCGTGGGAGGATGAGAAAACACGAGCGAAGTGAACGAAACGGATGATTTCCACCCCGAGGTAAATGAGGATATCGTTGGGGTAAACCATGGATTTTCCATCCCAATGGATATCATCGGGAAGTTCGTGGTTGAAACGAAGTTTCGGAACCACGTGGTGGTTTACCTTGAGAAGTGAACCGGGTTTAAGGTTTGATGAATTCATAGTAGGGTTTTACGAGCCTGATGCTTTGGGTTGATTGATGCCCATCCACCCACAGGATATCGAGGAAGATTTCAGGAGTTACACGTGGAAACATGGGATCCTCGTAGGATTTGATGATGATCCCTGAAGAATACCTGGATCCTGGTGGAACATGGGTTCCGGGTTTTACCAGGATGAGATCACCGGAGTGGTATTCCATAGGTATATTGTATCACCTGTGGGTGGAGGATTTCACAGGGTGTGGATATCCACAACTTCCACAAGTTCACTCTTGATCCACCCCACGGAACCACCGTGGAACAGAACCTTGAGTTGTTCACCTTGGATTTCCAGAATGATTCCAAGTGATCCACCTGGAACCTTGAAGATGAAGGAACGTGGAACCACGGATTCACCTACCCAACGGAATTTAACAGGGATATCGTATACCCGGTGGAGATCATTGTGGTGGTTCTTTACAGATAAAACTCGTACCGAATCACCAGGGATCACATTATCACCCAAACCTTATCAACCTTCTCTATCGCAACCCACCCAACCGCACCATTGGGGGTGAGAACCTTTATCTCGGTGAGGTTGTGTTCATAGTATTTTCTCTTGTAAATTTCCAACACAATCACCGGTTGTTTTTCCTCCAGAAGATCAACAACACTGGAAGGAGAATGATCTCCAGGGGTATCCCAAACATTGGTTCCAACATTGGAAAACATCAAATCTCCTGAGCGAATTTTCATTCCTCCCACCCCTGAACCACCTCTATCCTACCTTCTCCACCAATCCTCAAAACAAACTCATCTATTCCTCCCCCACACAGGATCACCTTATGGAACATATGTTTATCACTCCATTTGGTTCCCCTGGAACTCAGGTATATCCCAAGGAAATCATTCCTCAAGGAATTATGTTCATCATAGTACCAAATGAGATCCCCGGTTTTCATCACACAACTTCCATCTTAAATATCAAACCGGTTGGTATCTCTTGAACAACACCATCCACCAAAAACCTCATCTTCAATCTTCTCATTGGATAACCCTTCTTGGTTGTTCCAACAAAAACACCAAAATTAACACCACCATACACCGGAACATATTTCACAAGATCTCCCGGTTCCAAATCAATACTCTTACCGGTACCAAAATCCATCTTCATTTGGTTGGAACCACCTCTAGATTATTCTCTGAAAACAATTCGGTATTTCCATCCGGTAAAATTACCGTAAAAAACCTGGTTTCCCATGCATGAGGTTCCTCACGTAGAATAATTCCAATCGTTTTTCTACGATACAAGGTTCTATTAACCACCACACAATCACCGGTTTTCATTCTTCAAGGATGCTCGTTGGTATTGAAGTGATTCACCGGTGGTTCTCAAGAAAGATCTGTTGCTCTGTATCCCATGAGTTAACTGAAGAACTGTGGGGGTGATATCCGATAGGGTTCTTGCCCCCGCTAGTTTCACGTGGCCCGAGTGAGGGATCCCATTTCCATGGATCATCAACCATACCCTTGAGGATTGTGGATCGTATCCGTGTTGAGTCCAGTCCAAAGATCTACCATGATCTGTGGTGATGATGAAGATTGTATCATCATCATACTCCCTGATGATCTCACCCACAAAGAAATCGAACCTCTTCAACGCGAAGAGGTAACCTTCGTAGTTATTGGAGTGAGCGTGTTCATCTGTGTCTCCGAGGGATACCCACAAGAAATTGGGTACTTCTTTGGATAGATAATCAAAGGTGGATTTCATCGTGAACTCATCAGGGCGGTAATCAAAATGCCCAACATAACAATCGAAATCCTGATCATCCTTCATTTTCATGTTGTGGAAACCTTGGGATCTATGATTCCTGCCTGAGTTCACCACGAAATGATTGGGATAACCATTTATGGATTTCCTCACGGTATCCCAAGATGAAAAAACCGCAACTTTCTCAAAGTTATCCACCAATGTTGGTTTCACTTCAGGTTCACAAAGATTGGTAACGCAATCCATTGTGGGATAACCCCTCATCATCTCCAGGTAACCAGGAAGAGATATATGGTTCTCTCCTGAAACAACAACAGGTGATTCTCTTCCGTAGGATGAACCTTTCTCCACAAAGTAATGGTATATGTTCGGTAGAAGTTCCTCAGGTGTTAAACTGTGTTTCTTGTATAACCTTGAATCAGTTCCAAAGAACACCTCTTCCCATCTTACACCATCGATGGTTAGAAGAACAACCTTCGTTTTTCCCTGAGATTTGAGGGTGGATTGATTTTCCCCCAACGGATCCTCAACACGAATCCTACAATTTGCGATGAACAACAAAGATAAAAAACCCATCACCACTGAGGAAATTTTCTTCATGGTGATAACTAAAATTCATCAAACTCTCCTCGGTTTCATCATTGAAATTTGATTGTTACAAATGGTGATCATCCTCGAATATGTTCACCGAAACCCAACCAACGGTACCCTGAGGTGTTAAAACCTTCAATCTTTTATCCACCACCTGAAGTACCAGTAGAGAATCTCCTCTATGAATTCCTTCAGGAATGAAACCATGAAGTTCACTCCAAACCTCCTGGGATTCCCATGGAAAATTTGCGGTGAACATATCACCTATCTTATACTTCTTTTTAGGGTAACGGTACTTCATGGTGCCTCACCGGTTCAAGTTGAGTTTTTTCAAACCAAATAAAATAGGAATGAATTAAAACCTGAATGAATTCTTTTTTTACACCTAAAACCACACCACAACCTGGTTCAACCCATATGGAACCATGATAACCATATTCACCTGGATAGGTTTTATAACCTCTAACCAATTCCTCTTCACTTCCCCAAAGTTTTCTTTGGTATCCATTTACCAACACCAGGTTTCCAACCGAGAATTTCATTGATCACTTATTACCTCAAAATCAACTCGATATCCATCTCCAATCCTTCCATCAACCAATAACCTAACAAAGGTTCCATAGGAACTTGGTAGTGGATCGATTACAATACCAACCTGATTCAATCCCATTGGTACATAACACTTAATATCAGGTGATATTAGATCGATAGGAATTCCTTTGTTTCTCCTTGGTTTTACCAATGTTCCAATTTTCACTGTGGAGAATCCATTAGATCATGTTTTTGATATGCATAACGATTTCCTGTTTGTGGATCAAGTAGGATGTAATCAACACCATCTTGAAAACTTTGAATATCAACAATGATGAGTGGAATTTGATACAAGGTTCGTGAACCCTTCACAAACACCAGATCTTTTACCTGGAAACTCATGTATTTAACACTTCCACTTCATCATCCCAATACAGATCCACCACCCTCGGCCTACCATCCACCAACATTCGTGATGAAATCCACCGTGAGTTGTTATCCCGGTTCAACTTGGCCATGTGATCCACAAACATCACATCCAACACAATTCCATCCAGGGTTTCACCGGAGGAACCCAACCCATCAAAATGTATTCGAACCATATCCCCAACACTCGGTAACATGGTTCGATAATATCCAACCCTCACCGGGTTTTACACGGAAGGTAATCCAGGGTTACCTTTTGTGCATCCTGTTGATTTGAAACGGGGCCAACCTTTGTTTCTTTGGTTTCCCCGCGGATAAACCCTTCAGTTCACCACGAAGTTCCTCAAACTTATCATTTGGAAGGGTGGTATAACCCATCTCATCAACCTCAATGTGATCGAGGTATTGAGGAGGAACACTATCCATATCCAGAATCTCACCGGAATCACGGTTAACAACACCACCATCCTTCAATGGAGCTCCGGTTACTCTCTCCACCTCTTCACGGATAATCCTACGCAACTGTGATACTGTGATCTTCATGATCAACCCTTATAGAACTGCCCGAGGTGAAGATCTTCCTCAACCTGCATGATGAGTTCCTCAATTTTTTCACCGAGAACTTCGCAAGCCGCTTCGCACTGGGCTTCCCAAACCTGTTTACCCCCACTGGCATCCATGCTTGGATCCTTGGGATCAAACTGGGATTTCCAACCATCACAAACCACATCTAACATGGTTTGTAACTCGGCTGAACCGGTACCATACCCCAGTTCCTCCTTGAGGGTTGCTCTCTTAACTTCTTCTGCGATTATCCTACGTAGTTGTGTTGCGGTTAGTTTCATGGTATCTAATTATTCCTCACCCAACAAAAATTCCACCTCAATCCCACCTTCTCCACCCACGGTTCCAAACCCAGGCGGTATGAGGAACATCCTCAGGATTCTCTCCATCCAACAACCTTCGTAAGGATTGAATCACATCATCATTCGGTGAACAAAAATCCACCACATCACCATCCTTATCCAGGATGGCCACAAACTCATTGGGGAACTGGATCTCATCCTTCTTCATCCCCACCTCAACCAGAACTCCTCAAATCCATTGTGATCCACACCTAGAAGTTTGGTGCAGAACTCCATGAATTGTTCCTCGGAACTGAAGTGAATTGGTTTGGATTCCGGTGATGGATGGCCCTCAAAGGAATTTCCAAGGTGTAACCAAAGCCCACCATCTCCATCCCTATTCACCTCACACCAAACATTATCACCGGCCAGAAACTTTCGGTAGAAAGGCCCTGATTGGTACCCATACTTGTAGGAATCACTCATGTTTCCTTCCTACCCATCAAGGAACCCCAAGGATCCATTGTAACCCTACCTGGTTTCTTATTCTCATCCATGATGTGTTGTGATAGTGATGCTCCGATTCTCACATTCAACTCATGGCACTCCTCCCGGCATTCCTGAAGAGTTCCTTCGAATTGTTCCAATGTTTGAAACCCCGGAACCTGAAGAACAACATAGTAGAAATCCTCCATTTCACCTTTGGAATTCTTAAACTCTCCGGCCGGAATCACGGTGAAAGGTTTCCAATCATTCAACATTCTTTCCCATCTCCTTTTCAATATTTACCCATTGAAGCACTAAACTTTTCAATCCCTCCCAGGGGTAAAGAATGTGATGGTTGCTGTTCTCGGTGGAGAACTTCACAAAATAATTCACCTTGGAGTTTCCATCATCATCGATCTCAACCGATCCAACGATCATCTCAGCAGTAACTTTTGTGCTCGTGGCGGTTGGGCCTGGTACAGGAATCACCTTGTTTCCTTCCAGATCGATTTTATCACTCATGTTTCATTTCCTCCGCGCGATTCAAACACTCAATGGAACAATAACTCCTACCACCAACACTATACCCCAATGCAAGGTTGAACCTCACCTCACAATTCGGATTGAAACAAGGAAAATCCTTTGCGTTTGGAATCTCCGATGTTTTCACCCCCTTGAACTCATCGGTTAACCACCATGATACCTTACCACAGTATTCCTCACACATATCAGATCCTATCTAAAACCCTGGAAAATCCACCTGTACCCCACTTCCAAGCGGAATGAGGATGATAACCTGAATCCTTATCCAGCTTTTGGATCGCTTGAAACACCTGATCGATGCTGGTATTTCCTGGGAATACCTCCTGAGGATCTCCATCACAATCCACCACGAGAATGAATCCAGAATTCGGTGGAGAGATTGGTTTTACCATTGGAACCTCCTCCACACGAATCAATCGAGTAACCCATTCGTGTTCCACAAGCAACCTACCAACCTCTGAGATTCCTTCAGGATTATTGAACCTGGTTGCCATGTTTGGATCGGTATACCACCTCTCACCACTCTCTCCCCAATACAGGTTTTTTCGTGGATCATCCGGGTTATTCACGATATCACTCATGTACTTGATCAGGTATTTTTGTTCGGTATTCATCAGTGCAACTCCTCCTTTGGTTCATCACCCTTCATAATCATCTCAATCTTCTCCTTGGTTTCCTGAATATCGGCAAGATAACCAATAAACTCACCCTCACTGGATTCCATTGGAAAATCCTTCCTCAGAATTGCCTCCTTGAAAATCCTCTCGGAATGGCGGAGAGCCTTGTAACAGGTTAGAAAATCCTTGGATTCAATTCGAAATGTTTTCACGGTTCCTCCAAAATCTCTAGATCCTCGTTCCACC
>Ga0214917_10000220_pt1 | contig 73497 bp, 68 predicted proteins | sample LL_1208_BB_MetaG_FD_177983 | JGI IMG/M metagenome (GOLD analysis project Ga0214917, IMG submission 177983) | Freshwater microbial communities from Lake Lanier, Atlanta, Georgia, United States - LL_1208_BB | ecosystem: Environmental > Aquatic > Freshwater > Lake | place: USA: Georgia | collected... | reverse complement strand
TAATTGAATAATACCTGATTTAAAATTTGTCAACTTGCAACAGCCTATTTGATCTGAAAGGGATACTTTTGCTCAAAATTCATAATCAAAATGAACTACAAAAAAATTATTTCACCGGGAGCCGCTGCCAAATCCTTGGCTTTTGTGGTTTCTATATTTATAATTTTTACATCTGGAAGGTTCAAATCAATTTTAAATTTAGCCATTAGAAAGTCCTTTTTTTACAAAAACTTAATGGCCAAATTGTAGAGTCAAATACGATTTATTGCGAGCTCTGCACCTCAAAATAGTATTGTCCTAAATTCGTGCATACCACGGAAATTCCGGTAGAGCCGTTTTAGAAAGGCCCCAAATAGGCCCCTGTTTGCGCAGTGTTACTCTTGGAATTGAACCGAATTCCGCTGCATAATTCGGAAAGCCATCAGCTCTTACGACATTCTCACGACAAATCTTGTGACATAATTGCGACACGTCTTGCGACATTCTTATGACATATTGTAAGATAGAGATAACAAGGAGCCATTTTAATGTTTAAACCAAAATTTACAATTACCAATTCAATTGCAAATACACTAACAACAATAGAGCGAGCTCGCGGATTTTTAGAGGCGGCTACTCTTTCGGATGAGTGGGTCGCTAAGATGCAAAATAAAGCCTTAATTCTCGAGGCGCATCATACCACGCATATCGAAGGGACTCAGCTTACCTTAGAACAATCAAAGCAATTATGGGCAGGAGAACATCTTGCAGCGGCTAATCCAGATGATACTAAAGAACTGTTAAACTATCGACGAGCATTTGATTTAGTAGCGGGCTATGTGGGTGACGGCGAGCTTATTACCGAAGGATTAGTTAGAGAAATTCACAAGCGTCTTGTAGAAGGCGTGAGAGGGGATGCAGCTACCCCAGGGGATTATAGAAATATTCAAAATTATGTTGTGAACTCCAAAACAAAAGAAGTTATTTATACGCCCCCAGCAGCATTCGAAGTGCCCCAGTTAATGCGCGAATTAATCGACTGGATAAACCTTGAGACTGAAATTCATCCCGTTTTAATGTCAGGTATTGCGCAATTCCAGTTGGTACACATTCATCCTTTTTTAGATGGAAATGGCAGAACAGCCCGCTTACTATCAACACTCTGTTTATACCAACGTGGATATGATTTCAAAAAATTATTTACTATTAGCGAATACTACGACCGCAATAGAGCCGATTATTATGAGGCGATTCAAAGCGTCCGTGAACAAGATATGGATATGACGAAATGGATAGAATACTTTGTTTCTGGGCTATCAATTCAGTTACAAGAAGTGAAAAAAATCGGTAAACGGGCAATAGAGCAGGACCTTTTGGCAAGACAACATCATTTATCTGATAGGCAAAAATTAGCGCTTGAGTATATTGCCAAGCATGGAGGCATTACAATTCAGCAGTTTGAAACTATTTGTCCTGATGTGACACGCCGAACTTTGCAACGTGAACTGAAAGAATTAATTAATAAAAATATTTTATCTACTACAGGCGCCACAAGTAATTTGATTTATGAAATGCAAGTTAATAGTGCGCCAGACTAAAGGCTAAGGATGTTTAAATAAAACATTTATATGGCTTATCCAGAGATTGATTTCTTAGTTTTATGTAGCAATGGCAAGGTGAAGCACAACCCTTCCTAATTTACTAGTTGAGACAGGTATGTAGAATAGAATAAACCAGAAATCCAGAGGCTTATAACTTGCGGCATAAGGCATGGTTATGAATAAAACTCGCCGCAACAAGGCATTGAACATTTTGACGTGATTTAATAGTAAATAAATTTTTACAGGAAACCGCCCATTGTTTGTGTATAAAATTAGTGTTGTTATTTTGTTCAATATTTGATATATTTCATTGTATCAGTAACTATAAGCAATTGTTTTCGGAGATTCCCTATCATGCCACGCCAAACCATTAAGCCAGTCGCTGTAATTGTTCTATGGGAGCCCAAAAATAGAGAGCCCATAACCATCAATCAAAAATTACTTGCATCATTGAGAGAAAATGGTATCGACCATATAGCGTTATTACCACTATGCCCACACAAACCGGTTTCTATGGCAGAGACGCAATTCATTCCTTTCCCAGGGGATGTCATGAGAGATGGAATAGGCCCTCTTCAAAACAATTTGAAAGATGCAAAGTTTATTTTGGTTAATAACTATGTGGAAAAACTAAACCAGGGAATGAATCAAGACAATAACGACGGAGAGATGATTGCGACACTAAGACAAGATGCAGAAAACCAAAATCATGTTTATCGATATATTATATTGGATGGGCTTAAAGTATTCAATTTCGATCAAGAAGAAAGTGACCTTTCGGGAGCTCAAAGAATGGTCCAGACTGATATGAATATTGCTGTTGCAGCAAAAGCCCTCCGATTACGGGTTGCTTGTGAAAACTATCTAAACCATTTAAGCCAACCTAAACCAGATGCAAACATAAAACTTACTCAAGATAAACAAGAAATTGTTAGGGCATTACTTGAACATGCAAAGACATCAACCCCTGAATCACTTCAAGCGTTCGGGGAATTACTAAAAGAGAAACAACCAATAATCGAAGCTCGTCGAGATTCATATACAAGAATATTTCTGAAAGTTTTGTTAAGCATTTTTACTTTCGGCATTGCAGTAGCCTGTGGTCTATGGAAAAAAGAAGGTGAAACAGTAGCTCAAGAACTAAATTCTACATTATCTCTTGGAAATAGAGGCTAATACAGCCGGAGCTTAATCTGACAGATGCCCCTCTAAACCGGAAGCTGTCAGATTAGGCTGGAATCGCCCCACTTAATTACCTCTTTCTATTTGTTCAAATCGTTTATTAAGCTCAATAATTGGCGCGCTACTACTGAAATATTTCCAGAAAACATGCTCAAGCATCCATTGGCAACCCTTATGACCTTTGGGTGTCTTAAGAATATTCTCAGTATATTCAGTTATTCGGTTTGATTCGATTTTTCTTAGGGACTGCAAAAACCTACTGAAATCACTATCAACTCCATTCTCTATGTCTTCTATGCCTTGCTTTAGCCAATGGTAAAAAGTTCTCTCCCCAATACCATTGGCCTCTGCAGCTATTCGATAGGGAACATGACGAGAAATAGCCTCTAGTATTGCGTCCACACGCCCTTGATTAAATTTTGTAGGGCGCCCTCCTTTCTGCTTTTCCATCTGTTTATCTCCATAATTTAATTTTCAACACCGCCAACATCGCCATTAGTATTGGGTAGAAGATACTTGGCTTTCTTGGCCATCTTGAGTTGGAAAATACCACTCCCACTTATCACCATTTTTTCGAGACTTAACTCCAAGGGATTTTTTAGCTCTTTCAACTGTTCGCCAAGCACATCCAAAAGCTTTTGCTTCTTTCTTAATTTGCTGTTGTGTCAGCGAATTTTGTGAAAGCAAATCAAATAAAAAATCCTTAGCTTCGTCCAATGAATTTTTGTCATCATCTGCAGTTGGAAATGTGTTTAAAGCCTCATCTGCAGACATGGTGGTTGTTTCATCTAACCATTTTACACGAGAAGTACTTATATTGTTTTCAAGTAAAGCAGATTCAATACAAAATACGAGACCTTCTTTGCAGTTTCCCAAATTATTCTTGATTTGGATAAATAGACGCTTCTCAGAATCCTCTTTATCTTTAACAACAATAAAAGCAGCTCTAGATGCAGCAATAAAGGCTATGCTGCCTGAAACCCGTGACATGGCATTGCCATTACCTGCCTTATTCAAATGAGAAACACATATCATTGCTATATTATATTTTTCAGCTAGTTTAGCTATTGGGGTCAATACGGTTCTTACATCACTGTTATTATGTGAATTTGTATTGCCAAGATAGGCTGAAAGCGGGTCGATAATTACTGTTGTAACCTTTTTATTATTAGCCAGCATTTTATCCAACTCTTCAATATCTGTAATAAAATCGAATTGTTTTAGTACTGGGTTGCCACGATAATCACAACCGGCTTTTACGGCCTCGATTATATTAACTTTGCTTAAATTAGCTCCTGCGGCTATGAGTCTAGGTACGATGGTGCATGCGGGGTCATCTTCAGCTGAAAGAATAATCACCTCTCCTGATTGTTCACATACAGTTTTATCTGGCCATATGCCAGCTTGTGTCACAATAGATGCAATATAAGCGGTCAATTGGCTTTTTCCGAGGCCTGGGTCACCAACAACCATAGAATATTTGCCTCGTGCAAAATGCTCGCGCCACAGCCAACTAATGGGGGTGGGCTTAATATCGGATGCTTTAGTGTAAAGAATGTTTGAGGAGTCTTCTATTAAGGCATCGATTAAAGTTAACTGCTGTATGTCTGCAGTTGGATTAGCATGCAGCCAATCAATAATGTCTCCTTTTTCTGGAAGATTTAACTGCTCTATATCAACTTGTCGAACATGGCAATTAAGAGCAAGTAATTTACGGGTAACCTCTTTTGAATACTCAAGTCCTTCTTTGTCATTATCCGGCCAAATTATGACATTTCTATTTTTAAGTGGCGTCCAATCCGCATCATTGGCGGTGGTTGCACTCCCACTTGTTGTTGCAAGAATATTTAATTTCTCCGCAATGTCTACGCATTTTTCTCCTTCAAATAGCCATACATCTTTATCAAAAGACTTGGCGAGGCAAGACGAGTGATAAAGTGGTTTACCGTGTTTAAAAGCTGGCTCTTTCATCACGTAATCGCTTTTTTTGGGGTCAAAATGAAATGGTCTAATCCATTTATCGCCACTTTCTGGGTGTTTAAGCCGAATACGAAAATAAAGTATATTTCCTTCAGCATCATCGTATATGTGAATGCTGCAGGGCTTATAACCATTAGTGAGTTGCGTCATAGCATATTTTTTTATTAGTGAATTAGCTAATATTTGAAGTTGATTCTTATCCATAATGCACTCCTAATGCTTTTAAAGTTTGGCAAAATCCTAGTTTGTATCGTTGTTGGTGAAATGAAATAATGTCGCATCCTTTTGTATTGCATGCATGGCATTTAAAATGCCCATCAATCATGCTTATATTCAGGCTGGGATTATTATCTTCATGGAAGCAGCAATGAACCTTTACCCATTCGGGTTTAATTTTTAATCCAGGAAATTGCTGGGAGTAATACTTTGCTGGAGTTGGCAAGTAGGAACGATTAAATTTGATTTGTCTTTTCATTGTTATTCCCCTTATTATGAACGACTGCATTCAATTTGATGTTGAACCCAAGCCTCAACTTCAGATTCAAGCCATCCCACGGAACGCTCGCCTAGGGAAATAGGTGATGGAAAAGTTTTTTTAGAAATTTTTAAATAAATTGTGGCGCGGGATAATCCAGTTTTATCTATTACTGCAGGAAGTCTTAAAATCCTTGGAACCATGATAATCTCCTAATGCTTAATGTTGTTTAAGGAGATTCGAGTATCGCTTAGAAGATAGGAGGACCCACAAAGGGTCTGCGGTTGACCCTTGAAGGGCAACCTTTGAAACTACTTGTTTCTTAAGGCCATAACAGCTCCTCGGCTAACCTTAATTACGTTGGGAGTTATTAAACTCGCAATTCTTTTAATTACAGAGTTATTTGTTGCTTCAATATTTTGATTTTTTAATATTTTCCCCGCGCTTTCCAACACTTAAAGGTTGTTCGTTTGGGTCGCTATATAACTCCATCCAAGCATTAACCGCTACTTTAAGCTCTGCAGAAAAATTAGGATGCTGCTCATCAAGATATGGTAGATTTTTATTGATTGATTGAGACTGACATGAAGATTCTTGGGCTGATTCATTTTTTTCAATAGGATTATTTACGGAGCTCCTTGCCTCAGATGAAATTTTTAATTTTCTTGCAATAGCAGGATATTGTAGCGCTAAGTCATTATCATAGGCATAGTTACTTAAAAATTTCTTCCTTATAGTTTTCCATAATTTGCTAGGTATTTCCGTTCGATTTTTTAATCGCCTTATCAATCCAAGTAAACGGATTAACACTGGTTGTAAACCAAGTTTCTAACACCTCTATATTTCCTAAAACCCGCTCTTTTCCAGAGGGTACTTGATATTGCCAAGTACCGTCCTCAAATTCTATGCGTTGAAGATGATCTGGGTCTAATTCACCTAAAAGACTGGCAATAGTTACAACATCCCATAACTCTTTAGCAATCCAAAAAGGATACGCTGGCTCTAGTGATTCTGATACAGTCAACATCCTTATTCTCCATTAATTATGCTATTTTAAATTCCAAAATATTTTGACCCAGCTTTAACTGCTCTAAATAATCACCCCAATGCTGCATCATCTTTCTGCGCTCAGGTAAATACTCCGCATAGTTATAAGCTGCTCGAATAGTATTGCGTTCACCATGGGCAAGCTGTCGTTCAATCGCATCACGATTCCAGCCCTGTTCATTTAGCACAGTGGAAGCCATGGAGCGAAAACCATGACCGGTCATTTCATGAGTTGCATAACCTAAACGTCGTAAAGCAGCTATAACTGTATTTTCTGACATTGGGCGGGCAGGTGAACGAACGCTTGGAAATAAGTATTTTCCTTCGCCTGTGTAGGGGTGTAATTCTTTTAAAATGCTTATTGCTTGAGAGGATAAAGGTACGATGTGTTGCACACGCATCTTCATTTTTTCTGCAGGAATACGCCATTCTTTCTTTTCCAGATCAAATTCCGACCACTCAGCATGTCGTAATTCACCAGGTCTAACAAAGAAAAGAGGAGCTAATCGTAAAGCGCATTTAGTAACAAAAATACCATGATAACCTTCAATTGCCTGTAATAATTTTCCGATTTCAACTGGATCGGTGATGCTTGCATGATGCTTTTGTTTCACTGGTGCCAGTGCACCTTTCAAATCAGCTGCAGGATTACGTTCTGCTCGGCCAGTAGCAATCGCATAGCGAAATACCTGCCCACAGATTTGCGATATCCGATGTGCTGTTTCAATGGCACCTCTGTTTTCAACACGACGTAATGCCGATAAAATTTCAGGGGCGGTGACTTCAATAAGGGGTCGCTTACCAATCCAGGGAAAAATATCTTGTTCGAGGCGAATTAAAATCCGTTCACCATGCCCTTTAGTCCATTTCGGTGTAAATTTAGCATGCCATTCACGAGCAATGGCCTCAAAACTACTTTCAGAAGCTAACTTTTTAGAACGCTTTATCGAGTTTTTTAAAATACCAGGATCAATTTTATCTGCTTTTATTTGTTTTCTTGCTTTGTCTCGTTCCGCACGTGCATCTGCTAATGAGACCTCTGGAAAAGAACCAAATGAAAGTTTTTTCTCAATTCCTTCAAAACGATATTTTAACTTCCATAACTTTGAACCATTGGGTGTAATCAATAGATATAAACCCTGCTCATCAGCCAACTTATAAGCTTTTTCTTTAGCTTTTGCATTCTTGATTTGGGTTACTGTCAGCGTCATGGGGGCCTCAAAATTAGCTTGGGGTAAAGAGCCCCCAAATAAGCCCCACTTTAGAGTAGGATTCTGGGGGCTTTCATTAAACATTATTGGACGCAGGATAAATAAAAAAGGCCTTTATTTCAAGGCCTTTAAGATGTATTTGGAATTCTTTGGAAGTCAATATGGTGGAGGCGGCGGGAATCGAACCCGCGTCCGCAAGCCCTCTGCCATCAGGTCTACATGCTTAGTTGTCTTGCTTAGTTTAGCAAAGTAAGGTGCAAGCCTCAAAACCTTATTTTGCGAGCCTGTTGAGTTTCGCATTAATTATCCAGACATAAAATTAATACTAGCTTATCTAAAATGACCGATGTAACAAACTCAATAAGCGAAATCTGGACATCGGGATGAGGATATAAGGCCTCACACGGTGCTTCAGAAGTTTAAGCTTAGGCAGCTAAAGCTTCTTCCGCAAAATATGCATCGTTTGCATTTATATTTATTGAGCTTTATTTAAGAGCTTACTCAGGCTCTGCATGCACTTCTGGTTTTGCAACCCACGTCGAAACCAAGGTCGCCCCCCAATTATTAGTATAACATAATAATAATTAATTAAATAGGTGGGTTAAGATAATCCATAGGCCTTCAACAATGATTCTTCTAAAGGCTCTCTGCCTCTGAACGCTATAAATGCTTCAAGTGCAGGAATAGAGCCACCTTTAGCCAGTATTTCTTTGCGGAATAGAGCGCCTTTTTCAGGCATAGTGCTTAAGTCGCTTTCAAACCAGGCAAAAGCATCGCTAGATAAAACATCTGCCCATAAGTAACTGTAATATCCGGCGGCGTAACCGCCAGCAAAAATGTGTGAAAAACTTTGAGGAAATCTTTGATTGGGATCAATTGGCCATACCGCTACATCTTTAAGTAGTTTTAAATACTGATCGTGCACTGATTGCTCGTCATAAGGAGGTGGGTTAGAGTGAATAAACATATCATAACTTGCAAATAGTATTTGGCGACTTAAATATAAGCCAATCAGGTCATTTTTTACTTTGAATAACTGTAAAAAAATTTCATGGGGAAAACTATGTTGGTAGCTAAAGCGATTTAACCAGTGTTCAACCCATCCCCAATTTTCCATCCACTGACTTGGTAATTCAACTGCATCCCATTCAACGCTATGAACTCCAGAAACAGCAAACTCATTTACCTCACTGAGAAGATGATGCAAGCAATGACCGAATTCATGCAAAAGAGTCAGTAGTTCCTCGTGGGTTAAGCCTGCTTCTTGGTTTGGAGCAGGTTTTGCAAAATTACAGGTCAGGGTTGTAATTGCTGGTTGGATAGTTCCGTCCGACAACTGACAACGTGTTTGCAAAGTGTCCATCCACGCACCGCCTCTTTTTCCGGCACGAGCAAACCAGTCGCAATAAATTTGCCCAATTACTTGCTGGTTTTGCTTCAGTTGATAGCAAACTACATCAGGATGCCAAGTGTTTTTTTCAGGCAAAGTTTCTATCTCTAATCCGTATAATGCATATAGTAGTTCATTTAGGCCTTGTATTACCTGAGATAGAGGAAAATATGCTCGTAATGCTTCTTGATCAATATTAAACAGCTCTTGTTGTCTAATTTGAATAAAATAGGCCATATCCCACGGTTCTAGGGGGCGAGTATGGCCCTTACTGCGGGCAAATTCTGTAATTTCTTGTACTTCAAGAGCAGTAATGTGCTTAATTTTATTGTTTAAATTATTTAAAAAAGTTGTTACACGCTCTGTAGTTTTGGCCATTTTTGTGCATAACGAGTATTCTGCGTAGTTTGGAAAAGCTACTAACTCAGCTAGATGCTGCCGTTTTGCTAAGAGCTCTTTAATTATTTTGGTATTATCAAATTGCTGATGATCATAGTTGCTTTTTTCTGAAGCTCTAGTTCCATAAGCTTGAAAAAATAATTGTCTGAGCGCTTGATTATGCGCATAAGTGATTACCGATAAATAAGTTGGTTGGTCGAGGTGAAGATAATACCCGGTAAGGTTTTTCTCTGCGGCTGCTTGTTGGGCATTTAAAATTATATGTTCTGGCAAACCATCTAAATCATGCAAGTTATCAGTTTGATAACTAAATTGTTTCATAGAATCAATAATGTTATTTTGAAATTTTTGTGATAAATCATCTAATTCTGTAAATAATGTCTGGATAGATTGGCGCTCGATTGGACTTAAATTAATACCAGACAACTGACAATTTAATAAAAAGTCTTGTAGCATTTTTTGCTCACCAATGGTTAGTTCATCGTTACATGCTTGTAATTTGATAAACAAGGCATGATTTTGATGAACAAATATGTCATGCTCAGTTAAAAGTGGGAGACATTGTTGGTAACAATTTCGCCAAGCATCTGAGCCAATGACAGAGTTCAAATGACTTAAAGGCGACCAGAATTTTTCAAGTTCATTGGCGTGATTATTTAAAATTCTCAGCAACTTTGGGGCTGAAGATTGCGTAATATGGTGCTCTAATTCAGTTTTATGATTTTGTAATAATAATGCTAATTGCTCAGGAGCTAATTCCGGATTTAGTGAAGAGAATTGTGGCATAAGTAATCCTTGGTTGTATATTATGCAAAGAACAGCTTGTTATTGGATTGTAAGTTATCAGCGGCTTTAGTCGACTGTTGGAAAAAATGTTTTGGCAATGCAAATGGCTCCTGTAGTAAATCTTTTTCTTTCTCCCAATTATACCGACAATACAATTGAATAGAAGTCATTATAACGCCTATTATGGCCCCTACTAAAGGTATATAAGGGCTTATTGATAAAAAAAATGAACAAATTAAAATATTGCTTACTAATAATAATATTGAATTGATTAGGCGAGAAAATCTATTTTGCTCCTCCAAAGAAAGACGATATTGTTGTTCGGTTAGAAAATTTTTTTGAGAGATAGCGTCACTTGCAAAAAAATCTTCATGACGAGTTTTTTGCGCGATGAATTCGTAGTATAAATATAAATTTAATAATACTTCCATTGATTGAACCACCGCATTCATGGGCAGAGCATAAATGGCCCAAGGGCCGATTAAAATAGTAAAGCTGATTAAGCCATTACTAAACCATAATAGATCTCGCAAAATAGTTTCCCAGCGCCGTTTCCATTGGCAAGTGAGGCGTTGAAATAAACCGACACTTTTCTCTTCGGCAGTCATCTTTGATGTCAGCCATAGGTGTTTAGAAAAAATAATTAAGTTAAGTGTAAGTCTAGGCATGAAATAAATTAAATTAATGATGCGTAGTACGATGCCAACATTGGGGTCAATGTATTTAGTCCACAGAGCTAGATCATTAAAAAAATTAAATGCACTTAAAGTTAGGAATAATCTTCTTAACCTGATGATGCCTAACCGCAGAAGGTTATAATCGTTAGTAAATTTGCTCCAGATTCTTGAGTATGAGCAAGGTTTCTCTTTTTGTAATTTTTTTAAATAATTATTATCTGCAACCCCTAAAGGAACACCAATATTATGAAGCTGATTTATAATCTCAGAATGTTGAAAGCACATCACGCTTAGATACCATAAATTAGTCCCTTGTGAAAATAACTTGTTTAGTATCGGATCATCGACTAGACCCAAATATTTGTGATGTATTTTTTCCAGCACTAACTGGTAAAGGTAGCATTTAACTAGCGTATCTAAGTAGAGCTTGGATTTTGTCTTGCTGGGCATCTCTGGTGCATTGATAATATTTTTTCTGACATCGGTAGCATGGAATGTTAAGTTATAATTCAATTGGTTGAGAGTATTAATATCGTCGCTGGATGTTAAGAAGTATAGTTTTAGTAGTAAGTACTTAAATCTTTCGTAGTGTTCTGAAGGGTTTAGAAGGACTTGGTGATATATCTCTGGTTCTAGAGTTAACGTTATGCAATCATTAAATTCTATGTTTGGAGCTTCTTCTTGTTCAGGTATTGAATAAATTGCATTTTTTTTGTTGTGAGATCCAGTATTCAAAATTAAATTGGCTAGTTGATTAATTTCTTCTGGTATATAGTTTTCATCCTTCATGGAAAGCATTCAAGTCATTTATTGTGGCCTTATATTACAGCTTGATCTAATCCTAAATCAAGAGAATCAATAAAAAACAAATAATTTTTTTAAATACGCTGCAAAGTATAACGCTTTTTTGTAGAATATGAACGTAAATTTTAATTATTATGGGAATGTTTTGTGAATGAATCAAAAAAAATTGCAACAGCCTTAAGAATTATCAGTATCGATGCCGTCTTTCAAGCTGATTCTGGTCATCCTGGAATGCCGCTAGGCATGGCAGACATAGCAGCCGTTTTATGGTGTTATTTTTTGCGTTTTAATCCTAAAAATCCACACTGGTTTAATCGTGACCGTTTTGTTTTATCTAATGGACACGGTTCAATTTTGCAGTATGCTTTACTACATTTATTTGGCTATCAGTTAAGTCTGCAAGACATTAAGCGTTTTCGACAACTAAATTCTAAGACCCCAGGTCATCCAGAACGACACCATCCGCTTGGTATTGAAGTTACAACCGGCCCTTTGGCGCAAGGATTTGCAAATGCAGTAGGGATGGCACTAGCTGAGCAGCAATTATCTTTACAGTACCCACAATTAATCAATCATCATACTTATGTATTTCTTGGCGATGGTTGTTTAATGGAAGGATTATCCCATGAGGCCGCATCATTTGCTGGCGCATTAGAACTAGGTAAGCTAATTGCCTTTTATGATTGTAATGGCATATCAATTGACGGTGCAACACCAGCTAATATGTTAGTAGAAACAATAGCCAGGTTTAGGGGGTATAATTGGCATGTATTAGAAATTGATGGACATGACCATTTGGCTATACATACAGCCATTCAAACTTGTAAACAAGAACAAAACAGACCATCAATGATTATTTGTCATACGGTAATTGGCAAAGGTTCATTGCATGCTGGTGAAGCTGTGGTGCACGGAGCGCCACTTATTCTCAGTGATATGGCGCAGCTGAAAGAAAAATTAGCATGGTATGACGCGCCATTTAACGTGCCAGAAGAGATATATAACTTAATTGACCATAGAAAAGGGCAAAATGCAGAGGATGCATGGCTCAATGATTGTTTTAGTTTTATGCAAAATAATCCTCAAGCCTATCAAGAGTTTTTGCGGCGTATTAGTACTGGGTTACCTGATAACTGGTCACAAATCAAAGCTGAGCTGTTTACCAAAGCACTGAACTTTAAGCCGGCAATAGCTACTAGGCAGTCATCACAGCAGTGCCTGGAAGTACTAGCCCCACATTTTCCCGAGTTAATCGGTGGTTCAGCAGATTTAACTCCTTCTAACAATACCAAAGTAGGTTGTCAACGAGTAATTAGTGCTCACCAACAAGGCAATTATATTCACTATGGTGTGCGTGAGTTTGGCATGGCTGCGATTATGAATGGTTTAGCCGCCCATCAAGGCATTATTCCGTATGGCGGCACATTTTTAGTTTTTGCCGATTACGCCAGGAGTGCGATACGCATGAGTGCTATGATGGAGTTGAAAGTGATTTATGTTCTCACCCATGATTCTATTTTTCTTGGCGAGGATGGACCTACTCATCAACCAATAGAGCATCTTGCGATGTTGCGCAACACCCCTCGACTACAAGTGTGGCGCCCAGCATCAAACCTCGAGACAGCAGTCGCCTGGACCAAGGCTTTAGAGCACTTAGGCCCTAGCTGTTTAATTTTGTCGCGACAAAAGTTAATTAATATAACTCATTCTTTGCAAGATGGCGAAAGAATTGCTAAAGGGGCGTACATTATTTATGAGGCCATGCGTACTCCTGATATTATCTTAATCGCGACAGGCTCTGAGGTGGGAGTGGCAATTGAGGTAGCGCAACTGTTTAATGAACAAAATGTTGCCGCTAGAGTAGTATCTATGCCTAATCCAGAACTATTTAAGCAACAATCCTTGGAGTACCAAGAATCGGTATTACCAACTACAATTCGTGCACGCGTTGCAATTGAAGCGGCACATATGGCTTATTGGTATCAATTTGTTGGTCTCGATGGATTAATAATTGGTTTAAATGATTTTGGTCTTTCTGCTAATGCCGAAGATGCTAGAAGATTTTTTGGCTTTGATGTACTATCCATACTGACAAGATGTAGACAATTATTATTAAAGAATGGAAATGTTTCCGTTGATTAGGGCTGTTTGGAGATAGAAGAATGAAAGTTCGTGTTGCTATTAATGGTTTTGGCCGGATTGGTAGATGTGTCTTAAGGTCTATTTTTGAAGAAAATAGAACCCATCAATTTGATATTGTAGCAATAAATGATGCATCGGGAATACAATCTACGGCCCATTTTACTAAATTTGATTCAACTCATGGTCGTTTTAATGCTAATGTTGCAATTGATAATAATAATTTAGTTATTAATGAGGTTAAAATTCCGGTAATTAGCCAACGTGAGCCAGAAAAATGTGCATGGCAACAGTATGATGTAGATATTGTTTTAGAATGTACTGGGGCCTTTACTGAGCGGCACCAAGCCATGCGACATATTGATGCTGGGGCTAAAAAGATTTTAATCTCTGCCCCGGCAAAAAATCCTGATGCAACTGTTGTATATGGTGTTAATCATGCTATGATAAATTCAAGTCATGTTATTGTTTCTAATGCATCTTGTACAACTAATTGTCTAGCTCCAGTGGTTAAACCATTGCATGCTCTATTAGGGATTGAACAAGGGTTAGTAAATACTATTCATGCTTATACTAAAGATCAATTATTATTAGATGGTAGTCATAAAGACTTTCAAAGAGCTAGAGCTGCAGCTCATTCGATTATTCCCACTAAAACTGGCGCTGCTCAAGCTATCGGGTTAGTGATACCTGAATTAAGTGGTAAATTAGATGGTTTTGCTTTACGAGTGCCGGTGATAAATGTTTCAACCGTCGATTTTACTTTTACAGCGAAAAAGTCAACTTCTGTTGAAGAGGTGAATCAAATTCTAACAGAGGCGGCTGACAATAAAATTTTATGTGTTAACTCATTGCCATTGGTGTCATGTGATTTTAATCACCACACTGCTTCCGCAATTGTAGATTTACAACAAACAAAAGTGATTAATAATTTAGTTAAAGTGATGATTTGGTATGATAATGAATGGGGTTTTGCTAACCGTATGCTAGATACTGCAAGTCATATGTTTAACTGTCGATGAAGGGTGTCATTATGATGAATTACCAAAAAATGCAAGATATAGATCTTAGCAATAAAAAAGTTATAATCCGTGAAGATTTGAATGTACCTATTAAAGATGGAATCATTACCAGTGATCAGCGACTTGAAGCAGCATTACCGACTTTAAAGATGGCGTTAGATGCCAATGCTGCAGTTTTAGTGTTATCGCATTTGGGACGACCCCAAGAAGGAAAATTTGATGCTAAGTTTTCTTTAAAGCCAGTTGCTGAATATTTTGCAAAGCGCCTAAATTGTCGGGTAAGGCTGGAGTCTGATTATTTAGATGGTGTAGATCTTAAACCAGGCGAATTAGTTATAGCGGAAAATGTTCGCTTTAATGTTGGCGAAAAAGCCAATGACGTTCAATTAGCCCAAAAACTTGCAAGTCTTGGTGATGTTTTTGTTATGGATGCATTTGGTACTGCACATAGAACCCACGCCTCTACAGTTGGTATTGCAACATTTGCTAAAGTTGCTGTCGCAGGTCCGTTACTTGTTAAAGAGCTTAAAGCACTTGAAAATGTCATGAAAAATCCTCACCATCCTGTTGTGGCTATAGTTGGTGGTGCTAAAGTTTCATCCAAGCTATCGCTGTTAAAAAAGCTTATCGAGCAAGTTGATGTGCTTATTCCTGGGGGTGGCATTGCAAATACATTGTTGAAAGCAAAAAACTTTGAAATTGGACATTCTTTGTATGAAGATGAATTAATTGACGATGCCAAAATGTTACTTGAACATGCAAAAAAACATAATTGTGAAGTATGCTTACCAGTTGACGTGGTAGTTGGTAAATATTTTGGGGAAAACTGCCCGGCATTTAATAAAAATTTAGCACAAATTGCTAATGATGATTTGATTTTTGATATTGGTCCGGAAACCATCCACCGCTACATAGAAAAAATTCAGCAAGCAGAGACTATAGTCTGGAATGGCCCGGTGGGGGTTTTTGAATTTCCTCAATTTGCTTATGGAACAAGAGCATTAGCTATTGCCATCGCTAATAGCCATGCATTCAGTCTCGCCGGTGGAGGCGACACATTGGCAGCAATTGATCAATATGATCTTACTCAAGAGATATCATATGTTTCTACTGGCGGCGGAGCCTTTCTATCTTTTCTAGAGGGTGAGAGTCTGCCCGCTGTTGCTGCTTTGCAAAGCAAGTAAATTATCTAAGACAGCGATATTATGCTCCAAACGTACCAAGCTTTCCTGCACCTTGTTCTCTTGCGTGAATAAGGTGTTATTAATATATTTTTCTAGGTATGGTTTTTCTACGTAGAAATACACAGTTAATGCAAAAACTCCTAATAGCACTGATAAAGTTATTATTAATAATGGGTTGTGTATTACAAAAAGTAAGGATAAAAATGTTCCAAGACCTTGGCCAATAAAAAAACCATCACTAAACAAGAGTATTGCCCCAATGCCAATTACAGATTGAGTAATCAAAATATTCATTGGTTGTGTTATTACTTGCTGATTGTTTTTAGACTTATCTTCAAGATATGTTTTAATTGATTTCAAATATTCTATATTCGGCAGCATGTCATTAACAAGGTTTTTTTTGCCCAAAGATGCAATAAACTCATCATGAAGATACTTTTCAACTGCAAACACATACGAATCACTAAGGTTAGTAGTTCCATAGTCATGTATGCCTAGCGCCTCAGCTATAGCTTGCCTATCTCGCGCGATAAATGCAAGAAAAGAACATATTGCCGCAATAATTCCGAAAATAATGATGCAAGTAAGACTTAGTTGTGGGAACAATAGCGTTAATACGGATACAAAGCCATCAAAGCCAGCAAAAATAGCACACAGCGCCCCGAAAGTACTAACTAGATGAAACATAATGTTTATTGTTTGCGTAGGAGCTCTTCGGTTTTTTTTAAGGTCGGTAATTGCTAGGTTTAACTCAGCATTACTTTTTTCATTTATTGTGCTCAAATCAAATTGATAATTTGTCATAACAAATCCACCAGCAAACAAATCACTTTGCAATACTTTAGATCATTTAAGCTTTTTTTGCAACATCTATTGCGTCAAATATTCCAGTTAACTGCTCTAAATATTTAATAGTCATAAACATGATGATGGTAATTGCTAACAAGATTAAACTTAGCCCGCCAAATACGTTGGCAAATGCTTGCAGAGAATCACTGTTAGCATTGCCATTACCAGTTGGAAGCACGGTCAAAATAGCAACTTTAGCGCCGGTGAATCCAGAAATTGCTGAGGTTAAAAACCACATTCCCATTACGCCGCCAATGCGATAAGAAGGTACTAATTCTGCAACCATCGCAAGCCCCAGAGCCGAGACCATTAATTCAGCGATGGCTTGAAAGATATAGCTCACTATCAGCCACAGACACGAGATATGTAATGTTGCATCAGCAAAAAAATGAGATAGATATAAAATACAATAACTTATCGTGCAACAGAGCATGCCTATGGAGAATTTTTTAAATATTGACCAAGGATTATTGGATAAGGAGTTTTTTTTATAAAAATTTGCTAGCATCGGGCTTAAGATTATTATCCAAAAAGGATTTAATGCTTGGAAACTTTGTGCATCAAAATGCAAGCCAAAAACACTACTATGCACATGTTTTATAGCATATATATTTATGGAGGTCGGCATTTGTTGGTAAAGGGTAAAAAATATTATTGCCTCAAGCATTAAAATAAGTGTTGCAAATAGCTTATAACGAGTATTGCCATGTTCATGTAACAAATTTTTAAAAACCACCCTAAAGCTAGAATTACGATAAATTTTAAACCAATAGCAACTAAATGATAGGCATTTAACAAATAAGCAATTAATTGCCAGAGCATTAGCAGAATTATTATGGTGATAAGAGCATTGCGAAGATTTAAGGGTAGATAATTCTTGTCTAATAGAGACGTTAATAATATGTTACGTTGATAAATAGCGCTTAGCAAAGCAATGCTTATGCCTATAGCGCTCGTTAAAAAAACGCAAGAATAACCATATGTATTGGCCAGGTATGGTCCCATGAGGAGCGCCACTAGCGCGCCCATATTGATGGTCATGTAAAAAAAAGTGAAATAGACGTGCAGTTTTTCTGGGGTGTTTTTGCAAGCATGGCCTAAAATAGCACTGGGGTTGGCCTTAAATAACGCATTGCCAAGACATATAGCCGCTAACGATGCAAACAAGGCCTGTTTATCATAAAAACACAGGCCTAGGTACCCGGTAAGCATAATTACTAAACCCATAACTAGTGTTTTTTGTGGTCCAAAAATATTATCACCACACCAACCGCCGATGCCAACAAAAGCGTATAATAAGGCTGAAAAAGCCCCAAAAATGTGATAGGCCTCGGAATGAGAGAAATGATGCCTTTTAATTAAGTAAATTATGATGAGGCCTTGTAAAGTATAAAAACCGAATCGCTCAAAAAATTCGATAAAGCCAATGATGGGTAAAATTGACGAGCGGTTTTTCATAATGTTATTGCCGGGATGATGGTTTTTTCCTAAATTAACATCATTTCTTGTGAAGCGCAAAGTGCAACTTGCGCTTTTCATATAGCTAGTTATAATAATTTATAAGTATAGGGAGTGATGCGCTGAAATGAGTAAAAATGCTTTGTATTTATCTGGAGGTGGCGCCAGATCTGCTTATCAAGCAGGCGTTATTAAGGGAATTTATAACATTTTAAAAACAAAACATGTCCCATTCGAGCTTATCACCGGTGTTTCGGCTGGTTGTGTTAATGCTTGTATTCTTGCGCAACATGCGGATAACTTTGCAAAAGCAGTTCAGGAAATGGAAGCGTTGTGGTCAAGTGTTAGAAGCGCAGATATTTTTACCACCAATCATTATGAAATTACCAAGTCAGTGATGCGGAGTTTGGGATTATTATTTTTAGAACGAAGAAAGGCCGGGTATTTATTAGATACCAAGCCATTACGGGCGTACCTTAATAAGCATATTAATTTCGATAAAATTAAAACTAATATTGCCGCAGGATTAATCAAGAACCTGGAAATTATTTGTGCTTGTTATGACACGCAACAAAATATTTCCTTTTGCCAACAGAATGATCCGGATTTTAAGCATTGGCACCACTATAAACATATTTCCAATACTACAGATATAACGGTCGATCATTTATTAGCCTCTGGATCTCTGCCTTTGTTTTTTTCACCAATAATTATCGATGATAAGTTTTTTGGCGACGGCAGTATGGGATTAATTTCACCATTACGAGGTCCCATCAATTTAAAAGCAAAAAAAATACTTATTATTAGTAGCCGCCATCCACTGGGGATGGTTGAACGTAGTAAATTAGTCACCATCGGTTTTTCGCAAATTTTGGGTGGCATGTTAAATGGTTTATTTCAAGATAATCTGGATAGAGATATTGAAATAGTTAATCAAATGAATGAAATTCAAGGAATGGTTGCTGCCTGGAATCGTAAGAACACTTCATGGCATGAAGTGTCCACACTCCACTTGCGCCCTAGTGTAGATTTAGCCAAAGTTGCCATCGAGCATTATGCTAGCATGCCGAAAGCAATTAAAACTTTATTAAGTTTTTTTGGCGCCGGTCAGCAGTCAGGTGATTTAACGAGCTTTTTATTATTTGAAGCAAGTTTTACCACTGAGCTGTTTAATATTGGTTATAATGAAACACTAGAAAATAGTGAAGAAATAATACAATTTTTTAATGAGACAGCTTAAGACCCGCTCGATAGAGCGGGTAATTTAAGGTTATTTTTTTACTTTAAAGGTAACATACTCATATCGCATGTAATTGCCTTTAGGAGTTACAACATCCATGGTTCCTTCATCATGGACGCCAGTTATGGTGCCAGTTTTTTTGGTATGAAGATCAGTTAATTTATCTCCGTAGAAAACACGGAAATCTTTTTTGATATATGATGAGTCATCAAATTTAGTGCCTTGTGGTATACCATCTAAGTATGATTTGCAGCATTTTTCTTTCGAATCGGTGATTAGATAGTCTGGGACCCATGGGGTGCCGCCAAAAAACACACTATGCACTAACTTGCCGGTTTCTTCTAATGATTCAGTAATTAAACCGCAGGCGAAAGTCGGCGCGCTCAGTCCAAAACATATTGTACTTGCAATAAGACATTGCTTAAATATATTGTTCATGCATATCTCCTTGAAAATAATTAATCCTTGCAAATACAATAATAGCACAATAAAACAGTGTGCGCATTTTTGTGTCATTAATTAGTGGTGGCGAGGTTATGCAGATTTTTTTGAAAATCACTGTAAGCTTTGGTTAATCCTTCCCGCAATGACGTAGAAGGATTCCAGCCTATTTCTTGTATTCTGTCAATGTTCAATAGTTTTTGCGGGGTGCCGTCAGGTTTGGATGCGTCAAATCTAAAGGTGCCATTAAAGCCGGTAACTTGGGCAATAGTTTGTGCTAGGGCGTGGATACTAATATCCTCTCCCATGCCGACGTTATAAAGCACATGTTTAGGAACCGCCTCCATTAGAGAAACACATGCTTGGGCCATGTCGTCAACATATAAAAATTCGCGGCGTGGCTTGCCGCTGCCCCAGATTACGATTTCAGGCGCATTATTAATTTTTGCTTCATGACATTTTCTAATTAAAGCTGGTACAACATGGGAAGTACTGAGATTGTAATTATCATTTGGTCCATATAGGTTAGTTGGCATTACACACACATATTGCGTTCCATATTGAAAATTATAGCTCTCGCACATTTTCAAGCCAGCAATTTTAGCTATGGCATATGGTTCGTTGGTTGGCTCTAATGGCCCGGTTAAAAGATATTCTTCGTGTATAGGTTGTGGGCATTCACGCGGATAAATGCAGCTAGAGCCAAGAAATAGTAATTTTTCAATACCTAATTGCCAAGCGGCATGAATGATATTGTTTTGCACCATCAGATTTTGATAAATAAATTCTGCTCGGTAGATATTATTAGCATGAATGCCGCCAACTTTTGCTGCAGCAATAAAGATATAATCAGGTCGATGTTTCTGTAAAAAATTGTAAACGTCAGTTTGTATACATAGGTCAAGCTGAGGTCTATCCACAGTTAATATATCAGTGTAGCCTTTTTTTTTGAGATTGCGCACGATAGCCGAACCTACCATGCCATTGTGTCCAGCAACAAATATTTTATTCTTTTTCACTACGGTTCCTTATCAGATATAGCTGGTTTTTCTGTAAAATTCAGTTTAAATTAAAAACCTACAAAATCAAGCAATAATTTTATTATAATCAGCAGCTTATTGATGTTTAAATCTGGCGTGCTTAAGGGTCACTCATTATGAAACAAAAGGTTTCATTTTAGTTTTTCTTGAGGTATAATTTAGACCATAGTTGTTAATTTAGCGATTAAGATACTTCGTGGATAATTTGCAAACAGCAGAGCAACAGCCAAATAAATCTGTAGAGTTTATGGAATCTTTGGGGCGGGCTGGTGGTATGTGTATCGGCGCTCAAGCCTATATAGATTCAATAGATTTATGGATAAGTTCAGTAAAATATTATTTCGACTCTATAAATCCTGCAAGTAATTCAATGTCCTCAGAAATGTTTAATGCCTGGCTTCATAGCGAAGAAGGGTTAATAATATTTTTCACAGGACAATTTGCTTTGGGTTTATTTGCTTTTTTAGCTAACGGGATCTCCAAAGAAAATCAAACTAGTATTTCAAAATTTGCAGACACATACTGGCCTTATGTGCGCGATGTTATTAAACGTCTGAAATGGGTCTTTAAAGGTACTAGAAGCCTGGTTATTGTTTCTCAAAATCTGTTTAATGCAAATTTTGTTGCATATATTACTCCGCTTGGCATAGGTTTAGGAGTTATTGGTGCATTAAATCAGCTGTGGAATCGCAGCATGGTTGAAGAAAGAAAGAGTTTGCAGGAAAACAATAATCTTTTTCGGCGCCAGGTTAAGTCTATAGGTGCTTGTTATGCGGAAATAGACAACGAACTAATTTACGACAACAATGAGCTGCGAAACGATGTTTTAAAAAATATCTACGCCAATAGCATTCTTAAAGTCAAAAATGCGCAAAATGAATATCAGTATCTTCATATTGATGCTAATGGCAATTCTACAGAGCTCAAAAGCACGCCATTTTTAGAGCAATTAAGCGCTGCTGCTGGCAAGCAGACCAATAAGCGACTAAGCGTATTTGCATATAAGCAATTGATCGATAGTATAGAAAGCCCTGAAAATGCTCTGTTAGTACAGATTTATAAAGACAAGCTTAATTATATAAAAAACCATATTTTGCAAGAAGAATCTGAACAAAGAAATTTTTTAAAAGGACAGGCTAAATTTCAAAACAGTTTTATGCAAGCTTACGCCTCTGCAACCCTAAGTGGCATTCTTAATGCACCTTATTATTTTCTGGGGGTGCTAAGCATGGTAACGCTCCCGGCAATATTTTTCCCCTACGCGGTAGGATTGTGTTCATTTTTCATGGCATTAAATGTTTTAAGTGAAGTCTACCAAGAATCAGATTATCAAAGAAGACTGAAACTATCGAAGCTAAAAGCCGAAATGGTAATGAATAAGCGCTTGCTTGTCATGGAATGGTTAAGTTTGAATGAGTTGAATCCTGAATCTGAAAAATTAAAAGAATTGGTTGTTAGTAATCACGAAGATTTACTACCATCATTACAGCGGATTAAGAATCTAGAGGCTTTGATTAGCGACAATCATAAGGAAATCGAACCATTATTAAGGTTGCCAATGCTTAATGTGTGTTGGCAAGCGATTAGAAATGGTCTAGTGGTGTACGGAGCTTTCAATAGCTTGTTGATGTCAGTAGCGACAATGAGCTTTCTATTTGGTATATCTTTGACCCCGGCGTTTTTTTATGTCTCAATCGCGGTAGGCTTGATAATGTTAGCGTTAGTAACCGCTTATACATTATGTTTCATAAATCCTAACCCAGTGGCGGAGCCAGGAGAAGAAACAAATGAGCAAAATGATAGTAAGTACGTTTCTGATGAAACTAAAGCGTTGTTAGATAAGTCGATTAATGAGTCACAAAATTTATTAATTCCTGAGCATGCTGAGGTGTTTAGACAGGCGCTATCAGGAATTAAGAAAAGTATTAAAATCGTCCAAACGATATTTTCTGCTGATGTCATTAATCCTGTAGCAATTGCGGCCTACACTTTAGCAGCTATTACCTATGGATTTTTGTTTGCTCTTAAGGGCCTGCGGGGTTTAATGCGGGTTGATAATGAAGGATATAAACAATCATATATGTACATTACTATAACTGGGGAAGTGCCAGAAGAAGTTCAGCATGAAGTGGCTCCTTCTGCGCGCTGGTTTCGTTGATAATTATTGTGTAACTGCGTGTTTGTAGAGTTGCGGATTTAATTGCGGATCATTATACATCTTGTGCTGATGATACACTCGAAAAGTTCTGGTCTTGTTCACAACCGCAACAAGTAATTCTTCTAAGCAGGTACTCAATTGATCCTTTTGAATAATAAGTTGCTGAAGTTTTGTATGACAATTAGTGATATGCTCTTGTTGGACGTCAGAACGTTGGGTTTGCAACTGCATATGGTAAATTTTTAACGCTAAAATAGATAATCTATCGATTATCATCCCTGGGGCTTCGGAATTAACCGGGCACTGTTGTGGTGCTGGAGGTGATAATAACTCAATCATGGTTTTATCGATGTTTTCCATTTGATTATTACGTTGTTGATTGTAAAAATCTATTTCGCGTTTAGCGGTAACCACAAAGTTATCGCCCATGTCTGTGCGGCGGGCTCGATCTTCGGCATTCCAAAGTTTAAAGTTAAATAGATGATTAGATTCGATATATGACATGAGTCCGGATTGCTGGGTTGTTACAGGGGATTGTTGCCAGTTGCAAATAGCTTGCTGATGAAAAGCTATGATTTGTTTGACCAAAGATGGTATATTCATAATCTATTCTTTAAATTAGTATAAAACATATAGTATAACGCTTTTATGGTCGTGGGAGAATAAAATGCCACATTTCTTTGTTGTTTTTGCGCTACTTTTTAGTATCAATGTCAGTGCAAAAGAGTTTTTGCCTAAAAATTGTCAATCAGTGATGGTTGCTGATTCTTTAGAATTGCAGCCCAAAAAAGCTCATATGGTTTTAATTCATAGTTTATCCAATTATGAAATTTGGTTGGCTAATTCGCGGAACCCAAAGATGACGGTAAGTCTGGTCCCAGAGCTGTGGAGCACTTTTTATGCCCCGCAGGCAAAAGAGCAATGGTCTTGTATTCAAGTCTCGCCTGGACATGAACAGAAAGTAGCTTGTCAACAAGTATTAGCTATGTGTGAATTAGCGGCCCAGGTTCCAGATAAGTCAAATGCGAAAATTAATTCATGGGTTGCAAATAATCTATCTTATTCTGAAATGGCAGCCTATTTACAAAGAATTGGTTTTCAGTTTCGCACATAGTCTTTGCAAGCAGATATTGCTTGTGATAAGCTTAATTTGTATTGAAATTAGGAATGGTGAATTGTGGCAAAAAAAAGTAAAGATCCATATTTTGCAAGAGAGCTTGAAAAATATGATGAACCAATTCCTAGCCGCGAGTATATTATACAAGTATTAAATGAATATGGTCGTCCATTAATAAAAAGCTTATTATTCAAACTCCTCGAAATTAGAAAAAAATCTCAACAGAAAGCACTAATGTTTCGTTTGCGTGCTATGGTGCGTGATGGTCAAATCATGCTAGATCGCAAAGAGAGAATCTGTCTAATTAATCGAACCACTTTAGAAAAGGGTCGTATTCAAGCGCACTCCGAGGGAATGGGGTTTTTTATTCCAGAGAATAAACAGCCCGACATGGTGTTGAATGCTCGTGAAATGAAAACGGTTATGCATGGCGACATTGTCTTGGCTTACCGAAGTGGTGTTGATAGGAAGGGGCGTGGTGAAGGTAGAGTTCACGAGATATTACAAAGAGCGGTTCAGACAATTGCGGGTCGCTTGGTTGAAAAGCAAGGTATATATTATGTTGAGCCAGAGCATAAATTTATTTTTCAGGATATTTTAATTCCGGCTGAAAATATGTTAACTGCGCAAGCAGGACAAATGGTGGTGGTTAAAATCTTAGAGTATCCAGCATTGCACAGCATGGCTATTGGGCGTATAGAAAAGGTGTTAGGCGACTATTTGGACCCTGGGCTAGAAATTGATGTGGCCCTATTGAATTACAATATTCCGCACGCATTTGCGGGCGATGTCATTTCAGAAACACACTTAATTGCCAAAGAGGTGCGAGCTCAAGATCTAATTGGCAGGCGCGACCTGCGTCATTTACCGTTTGTAACTATTGATGGTGAAGATGCCAAAGATTTTGATGATGCGGTTTGTTGTCAAGTATTAAATTCAGGTAAATATCGTTTGTGGGTTGCTATAGCTGATGTAAGTCACTATGTACGACAAAATTCTGTGATAGATAAAGAGGCCTCTGTCCGCGGTAATTCGGTTTACTTTCCAGGGCGGGTAGTGCCGATGTTGCCAGAAGCGCTCTCAAATGGGATTTGTTCTTTAAATCCCCAGGTTGATAGACTTTGTATGGTAGCTGAGATGGTAATTAACTCACAAGGTCAAATCACCAGCCCAAGATTTTATCGAGCAGTAATTAATTCTAAGCAGCGGTTAATTTATGAAGATGTTAGTGCGTGTTTAAAAGCTAATGCGGCACCACATTTGGCTTCAGAAGTATGGGGCATGCTTCAAGAATTGTTTAAACTCTACCAGGCCTTGTCTGCAGCACGCCTAGCTCGCGGTGCAATTGAGTTAGATAGCATTGAAACTAAAGTAATTTTTGATACTGATAAAAAAATAAAAAAAATAGTTCCGGTAGAGCGTGGCGATGCACATCGTATAATTGAGGAGTGTATGTTGGCGGCTAATGTTGCGGTAGCAAGTTTCATTGCCAAGCATGGGCGTAGTTCTGTATATCGCGTGCATGACAAACCAGACATAGAAAAATTAAAAGTATTGCAAACCTATCTGGGTGAGTTTGGGATTGAATGTCGTTTTAATGAAAAAACTCAGCCAAAACAATTTCAGCAAGTTCTGGATAAAATTAGAGCAAGACCGGAAAAGCAAGTTCTGGAAACAGTTATGCTGCGTTCCTTAAAACAAGCGGTCTACGCTATAGAAAACCTTGGTCATTTCGGCCTAGGGTATAAAGTATATACCCATTTTACTTCACCAATTCGTCGATACCCTGATTTATTGGTGCATAGGATATTAGGTGAAATAATCGATAACCTTGAGCAGCATAATTATTCTGATGAACAATTAGAGAGTTTGGCTGAGCATTGCTCGGTTACTGAGAGGCGCGCCGATGAAGCAACACGAGATGTTTTGACTTGGTTAAAGTGTATTTATATGCAAGATAAGGTCGGGCAAACCTTTGATGGTACTATAACAGCAGTTACTTCATTTGGTTTGTTTGTAACGATTAAAGATGTGTTTGTGGAAGGGTTGGTTCATGTAACTTCATTAAAAAATGATTATTACATTTTCGATGCTTTACGCCATCAATTAATTGGCGAGCGTACCAGTACAAAATATCATTTAGGCGATGCGATTAGAGTTTTGGTGGCGCGTGTTGACTCGGATGCGCGAAAAATTGATTTTGATTTGGTAAAAAATGATGGTGAAAAAACCTAGTGCTTTTGGCTTACATGCGTGTTTGGCTATTTTAAACAATCCATTGCGAACTATAGATGCGGTTATTATTAGACATGAGGATGCAAAACGTTATCAGGAAATTTTGTTACTAGCTAAGCAGAGAAATATTCCGGTAACTTCCATCAGCGGGCAGCAATTCAACGATTTGTTGCCTGAGGTTGTGCACCAAGGAGTAGCTGTATGCGCCAAGCCGTTACCATCTTTAACGGAAGCCGATATTGAAACGCTGGTGCATAACGCGCCGGCGCCAGCATTGATTTTAATTTTAGACGGCATTACTGATCCGCACAATTTAGGAGCGTGCCTACGCACGGCTGATGCTTGTGGTGTTCACTTAGTGATTATTCCAAAAGATAAAAATGCTTCGCTAAGCGCAGTTGTTACCAAAGTCTCTTCCGGGGCTAGTGAAAATGTTCCAGTGGTTCGGGTTACAAATTTGGCGCGCTGCATTGAGAAGCTCCAGAGTCTTGGGGTATGGGTGTATGGTGCTTGCGGAGAAGCCACTCATTCTTTATATCAGCTACCTGGTGCTGGTGCAATTGCGGTTGTGTTAGGTGCTGAGGGCGATGGTTTACGGCGCTTGACGCGGGAGAAATGCGATGGCTTATATTCTATTCCAATGCTTGGTAGCGTCTCAAGTTTAAACGTTTCTGTAGCGGCAGGCGTCAGTCTCTATGAGATTCGGCGCCAGCGGTTAAGCGCTAGCGCCGAGTAAAATTAAACCAATTGCTTGGTTACAAATTCCCAGTTGACAAGATGCCAAAAATGCTCAATGTAGTTTGCTCTAGCATTACGATAGTCTATGTAGTAGGCATGTTCCCAGACGTCGCATGTTAATAAAGCTTGTTGCTGGTGTCGCATTGGCGTATCTGCATTACTGGTGCTAACTATTGCTAATTTGCCATGAGCATCCTTGACTAACCACGCCCATCCCGAACCAAAAGTAGTTAAAGCAGTTTTGCTAAATTGTTCCTTAAAAGCTGCAAAAGAGCCAAATTGCTCAGTGATTGCAGCAAGTAACTGCCCAGTCGGCTCGCCACCACCATTAGGCGACAAGCAGTGCCAGTAAAAAGTATGATTCCAAACTTGGGCGGCATTATTAAATAAACCACCATCTGCTTGCATGATAATAGTTTCAAGTGGGGAATTTGCTAAAGGATGATTTTCTAGCAATTGATTAAGGTTATTAACGTAGGTCAAATGGTGTTTGCCATAGTGATACTCAAGTGTTTCTTTAGAAATATGCGGCTGTAGCGCATCTAGTGCATATGGCAATTCAGGTAAAACAAAGCTCATAGTTATCTCCATAAAATTAGTTGCTCAAGCAGTGTAATGAATTGTAGCTGATAATGGAAGATAAATTGCCTGTGCTTAATATTTTTTTCAGTAACTGCCTTGAGTTAGAGGTTCGATTAGATCATAATAACTGTATTTTTTGATTAGATTAGAGGCGCGATGCATGGGAACTTTAGAGAAAATTAAGCAACAAATTCAAGATAACACTATATTATTATACATGAAGGGCACGCCTGATATGCCGCAATGCGGCTTTTCTGCCCGGGCAGCAAATATTATTAAAGATTGTGCGGTGCCTTTTGCTTATATCGATATTTTGGATAACCCTGATATTCGTCAAGAGCTGCCAAAATACGCAGAGTGGCCAACATTCCCTCAGCTATGGGTTGATGGGGAATTAATTGGTGGTTCAGATATTTTGGCAGAAATGCATGCTAAAGGTGAATTAAGTGTGTTGTTAAAAAAAGTTTTAGAACTTAAGGGGGTAAAATGAGTGTTTTAGTTGGTCATCAAGTGCCAGATTTTACAGTGGCAGCAGTTTTAGGTAACGGTGATATCGTTGATAAGTTTAATTTGCACGAGCATATTAAAGGTAAACATGCCTTGGTATTTTTCTATCCATTGGATTTTACTTTTGTATGTCCTTCTGAGTTAATTGCACTAAATAAGCGCATGAATGAATTTAAGCATCGTGGAGTTGAAGTAATTGCTGTGTCAATTGACTCACAATTCACCCACAATGCTTATCGTAATACTCCGGTAGAACAAGGTGGCATTGGTCCTGTAGCCTATACTTTGGCTGCAGATACTCGCCATGAAGTTTGTAAGTCTTTTGGCATTGAGCATCCTGTCGCAGGTGTCGCATTACGGGGTGCGTTTATCATTGATAAACAGGGTTTGGTTCGTTCGCAAATTGTGAATGATTTACCAATTGGCCGCAATATCGATGAGATTATTCGCACTATAGATGCTATTCAGTTTTTTGAAGAGCATGGAGAGGTTTGTCCTGCAGGTTGGAGCAAAGGCGATGCTGGCATGAAAGCAAGTCCTAAGGGAGTTGCTGAGTACTTAGCGCAGCATTCTGGGCAACTATAAGTATTGCACAGTCATCAGTTTATCTGGTGACTGTAAAATTATTTAAGATTTTACAAAACAATTCAGCAGTTTTTCTGGCATCGTATAAGGCAGAGTGAGCTTCACTGGTGTTAAATTCTATATGGGCTGGTTTCATCGCTTTTGCTAAGACGGTCTGGCCGTAAGCAACTCCAGCAAGCGTTGCAGTATCAAACGATGTGAACTGATGGAACGGCGACTTGATAATTTGACGCTTACATGCAGCATGCACAAACTGCAAATCAAACCAAGCATTATGTCCTACTAATACCGCGCGTTGGCAACGATATTTTTTTAAAGCCTCTTTAATAGGCTCAAACATGTTGTTTAAAGCCTCTTTTTCTTCTTTTGCAAATCTTAAGGGATGGTAGGGATCAATTTTATTAAATGCTAGTGATTTCGCATCCATTTCGGCGCCTTTGAATGGCAGCACATGTTCGCTATAATATTCGCCGACAGTAAAACCTAATTCTGCGTGGTAATCTATTAGTACCACAGAGATTTCAAGCAGTGCATGTTTATTGGCGTCTAGTCCAGAAGTTTCAACGTCAACTACGACAGGCATAAAGCCGCGAAAACGCTCATTTAGGCAAGGCGGGTTAAGCATGCATTATTCCTTGTTATCTATTTTGATGTGAGCTTACCTTGAGTTGCTAACCAGGTCAAGATAATTATCGAGATGCAAAAGAATAGGCTTTTATGCCTTTATTGTGGGCTCTTAATTTTTTTTTTGATAACAGAAATTAAAAATACTATTGACAAATAAAAAATTAAGCTTGTATATTGATACAAAGTCTTAAAGATATTAGACTCATCTCTTTAGAGACTTTATATTCTCAAGATAAATTGGTTTAGTAAGTCAACAGTGTTGACAAGTTGTAAAAGTGAGTGAATAATCGTTATTGGTGCTTTGTCGATTTAGAGCGACGAAGGTGCTTTTACTAAAACGGACGTTTTAATAATAAAAAAGTGGAGAAAATTATGTTAAATCTGAAGAAAACAGCATTGGCTGTTATCGCTTTAGGAAGCACAGCCGCTTTTGCTGGTACCATGGGACCAGTTTGCAGCGCTGTGAATGTTACAGTTCCATGTGAAAATACTGCGTGGGATTTAGGTGGTCGTGCGTTATATTTACAGCCAACTACTGACTTTGTTGATACAAGCAGAACTATTACAAATTCAACTGGTGCAATTTCTAAAGGTGTGAATCCATCTTGGGGATGGGGCTTCCAGTTAGAAGGTTCTTACCATTATAACACTGGCAATGATTTCAACTTAAACTGGTATCATTTCCGTAACAGCAGCTCAAGAACCTTAACTGGTCCAGTTAATTATTCAGGGTTTACTTACACAGTTGGAAGCCCACAATTATTGAATTCTGCTGGAACAATAGATACAGCTTATTCATCATCTAATGTAGCTTGGGACCAAGTAAACATTGAGTTTGCACAACACGTTGATTTCGGTGAAAACAAATTTGCTCGTTACCACGCTGGCATGAACTACTCGCGAGTTGGTAATAACGGTCAAGTGGCAACAGCAGGTTCATCAACCACCCCAATTTCTTCATTCAACAATAACACAACTGTTACAGGCGTATTCAATGGTTTTGGTCCACGTGTAGGTTTGGATTTAAATTATGACTGGGGTAATGGTTTGAGTGTATACGGAGATGGTGCTTTATCTGTCTTAGCAGGGAGCTCAAAGGCTTCTTACTACGTAGTTGATGGAACCACTCAAAATAACTGGGAATTGTACAACTTCAGCAGAAGCAACGTAGTTCCTGAATTAGATGCTAAATTAGGCTTTATGTACACTTACGCTATGGCGCAAGGCGACCTCAGCTTTGATATTGGCTGGTTGTTTACTCACTACGTAGGCACATTCCAAACTTCTTCTACAGATTTACTGTCTACTGGCAGCAACTTTGGTATCCAAGGTTTGTACTTCGGATTGAAATGGGTTGGCAATGTAGCTTAAGCTCATTTGTAGTTGATAGAACCCACCGTTTGGTGGGTTTTTTATTAAGTTTTAAGCGCAGGGAGTGAGTGTGTTGTCTCTTCATAAAGGCTTATTTGTTCTTGTTTTTCTGTGTGGTTGTAAATTATTTGCGGCTCCTCATGCAAAGTTAGAAAAAGATTTAGTCGTAAGCTTAGTGCATCCAGATTCTTGGGGAATAGAAGGACATGCTCTGTATCTTCAGGCAGGTGAAGGGGTATTACAAACTGGTTTTAAGATTAAAACGGCAAATGGCGCCGCTTTAATCGGTTACAAGCCAGGATGGCATTGGGGTTTTGAAGTTGGCGGTAAGTATTATCTTGATAGCAACGGTACTTTTGCTTGGAATTGGTCAAATTACAGAAACTCCAATCAAAGATATAATTTACCTAAACCACAATATTTAGGCACAGTAATTAACTTCAATAACGCCGATTTTCCAACTATACAGACTATTGAAAATTATGCTATTAATGATTTGTCTTTGCATAGTACGATTGCTTGGGATCAAATAAACTTGGAAGCTGGCACGCATCTTGCTATGGCAGAGGGGGTAATTTTTTATCCACATGCTGATGTGCAAATTGCCAGAGTCGCTAATTATCAAAATACTAGTGCCGAGACGTTTGATAGCACCAATGGCATTATCACGTATAATAGAAATCGCGCGGCAATGTTTAATGGCGCCGGACCACGCTTGGGTTTTGAGCTATCCAGAACTAATGACGTCGGTGTTACTGTTTATGGTAATGGGGCTTTAGGCTTGCTAGCCGGGGTGGTTAAAAGCTCCGATCAGATTAGTTTATCTAAATTTGTTTATCCGTATGTGCAGAAAGACCTGTATTATTCAGGCACCAGCTTGTCTCTGGCAAAAATAGTGCCAACGCTGGCTGCAAAGCTGGGCGGGCAATTTAAGCACGAGCTCGCGCAGGGTATTTTAAGTATTGATCTCGGATGGTTATTCAATAGCTATGTTGGGGCTTTAGATACTTCTGAGCAGTATGGCGTGATGTCCAGATCACCTTCAAGCCCATTTACCATTCAGGGGCTATTAATCGGTTTTAATTGGATAGGATCCATCGCTTAAGCAAATATGCGCTATAATAATTTTATAGCCATTTTGGAGTAAGTAGGATGATTGATTATGAAAATTATCGCTTTAATAAAATGCTCATGGACATAGCTCCAGATAGTCTGAAAGACAAGCTTGCTGCTAAGGTATTGGAAGTTGACAATTCATGGTTTAACCAAAAAAACAATGACTGCAATTCAGTTAAAGCTGTCACAGATAAATATAAATTTTTAATGCATAATTTGCACGATACTATTGATCAGACCAATGTAATCAATCAAATCACTATTATAGGTGACTTTTCCATAACCTATGCGTTAAATGGTGTAAATTTTTTACTTTATGGCTACACGATGTGTTTTTTAACAGCCGCTACTCGGGAAGAATATTTTAAAAAACTTTACGAGTATAATCGCTTATACATGTTTGAGGCATTTATCGACATAGTCAGGATTGGTGTGACCATTAGTACCACCTTAAATATGTACACCTCAGCCTTGAATGTCCATGCTTTTTATGACTCATGCTACAGTGATTGCATCATAAGCTTTATAATTCTGTTTGGCTTTATCATGGAAGCTATAAATATCTATTTTGAACTGCAAGAGCTGCAGCAAGGATGGGAAGCTTTTAAGTTAGAATATCCGGAACAATGGCCAAATCTAGAAGCAGGTTATAACGAAAAAATTCAGGAGATGCAAGATAAGCTGCGCTACATGGAAGCAATAATCGCATCGCGTATTGCGCTATTAGTCTTTAGCTTTTGTTATTTGATTCAGCAGCTTTCTCCTAATATTGCTACGCAGTTTATCAGCGCCCATTTGCCAGCCCTGCAAATTGTTATTACTTGCCTAATATTCTTATATCATCTTAAACATGCGACCAGACAGTATTGGGATGCCGATTATGCCAAGCTTGACACCGCTCAAAAAAAACAAATTTTCAATGAAGCTCTGTTTAACGCTGGCAGAGAAATAGCCAAGTTTGTGCTCATAACTTTAACAGTAGTATTCTTGTCCTCAATGTTACATTCTTTGCTAGGGCTAATTATAATTGGGGCTATAATTTTTGCTTCAAATCTGTTAGTAAATTCTATCGCTGATGTTTTGGGGGCAAAGCTCATCGATAAGGAAAGCATGCTCATTAAAACCTTTCAAAGCCTTAGTCCTCATGAAAATAAGGCCAAAACAGATTCAGAAGATGAGCATCCACGCTAATGCGCTTCATCCCAGTTTAATCCGCTACTAATATTTACCAGCAAAGGCACGGTAAGAAGTATGGCATGCTCCATACTATCTTTAAGTTGCGGAATAAATCTCTCCTCATCTTGACGATGAATTTCAAATACTAGCTCATCATGAACCTGCATAATCATTGCACCATTGATATTAAGTTCTAACAGTTTTTTATCGATATTTAGCATGGCTAGTTTAATAATATCGGCAGCAGATCCTTGGATTGGGGCATTGATGGCAGTCCTTTCGGCAGCTTTTTGGCGCGCTTTGTTAGTGCTTAAAATTTCTGGTAGATATAGTTTTCTGCCACAAATAGTTGCAACAAAACCATGCTGTTTAGCGCTGCAGAGATTAGAGGCTATATATTGAGCTACACCACTATATTTAGCAAAATAACTGTCAATGTAGGCCTGTGCTTCTGTACGCGCAATATCAAGTTGTTTAGCCAGACCAAAAGCCGACATACCGTAAAGCAGCCCAAAATTAATTGCTTTTGCCTGTCTGCGTTGCTCTGGGGTAACTGCGGCTAGCGGAAGATTAAAAATTTCGCTCGCGGTCGCTTGGTGGATATCATGATTGTTCCTGAACGCTTCGATTAACTTGGTATCTTGCGAGAGATGCGCCATGATACGCAGTTCTACTTGCGAATAATCTGCTGCAATGATTTTGTAATTAGGTCTTGCGATAAATGCTTGACGAACCATCTTGCCTTCAGGATGACGAATCGGAATATTTTGCAAGTTCGGATCACTTGATGAGAGCCTACCTGTGGCAGTAATGGCTTGGTTATAAGACGTGTGTACGCGGCCAGTGCGAGGATTTACTTTTTTAGGCAATGCCTCAAGGTAGGTTGAGACTAGTTTAGCTAACCTGCGGTATTCTAAGATAAGTGCGGGCAATTCATAATTGCGCGCCAATGCAACGAGCACTTCTTCAGCAGTTGATGGTTGCCCGCTTGGGGTGCGCTCAATGATGGGCAAGTGCATTTTGGTATAAAATATCTCAGCTAATTGTTTGGGGGATTGGAGATTAAAATGCTCTCCAGACAATTGCCAGGCGCGTTTTTCTAAATCATCGATGCGCGCTTGCAGAAAAATATTTTGTGCTTGTAGCAAGTGGGTATCAATGGCAACCCCCATGAATTCCATAGCCGCTAGAATTTTTACCAGTGGCAGTTCTATGGTGTTTAGATAATGTTGCTCTTCATTAGTTAGTTTGTTTTTAAATAACTCGTGCAGAACGAAGATGCACTGCACTTTATCGCCGCTAGATTCTAAGTATGCAGCAGTAAGCGACGCTAAATCATGTTTTGTGGCAGTGCTATTTAGGACATACGATTCGAGCATAACATCAGCGGTAAGATTAGTAATTTCAATACCATATTTTTTTAAGACATTGATTGTATATTTGAGGTTATGGCCAATAATTGCCGCGCTATGAAGATATTTTTTCAGGATAGGGAGCAAGGATTCATTAATTGGCACTTCTATGCTATTGCTGAGGTTAGTACACATGCTAATACTGGTTATGTCCGCTTGTAAGGCATCAGGGTTAGTTGTTTCCAAATTAATGCATATTGCCGCACCCAGACATGTTTGCTGGTCTAGCCAGACATTTAAAAGCGTTGCATCGTGTATAGTGGCAGCAACATATTGAGCAGTAGGTGATTTTTTTATCCAGGACTTAAATTCTAATGTCTCCGCAAGTGCAGCTATTGCGCCTAATTCCTCTGGCTGGGGCCGTAAATTATCTAGCGAAAAGGGGAGCTCTAAATCACAGCGAATTGTTACCAGTTCTTTGCTAATGGCTAATTGCGCTAACGACGCACGTAAATTATCACCAATTTTGCCACTAATTTCATGCGCATTAGCCAGCAAGTTATCTAGGGTATCATAAGCTTGCAACCATTTGCTGGCCGTTTTCGGGCCGCATTTTGGGACGCCAGGGATGTTATCGACACTGTCGCCAGTTAAAGTTAAATAATCGATAAACTGTTGCGGAGTTACGCCATATTTTTCTTTAATTTTAGCAGTATCAAGCCACTGATTAGTCATGGAGTTAAATAAGGTTACGTGTGAGTTGACTACTTGAGCAAAATCTTTATCACCAGTGGCAATCCAGACAGGAATGTTTTTTTCCTGAGCTTGCTTGGCTAAAGTGCCAATAACATCGTCAGCCTCAACGCCTTGGAGTGCATAAACATGAATCCCCATGGCGGTGAGGAGCTTTACTAACGGTTCGTATTGCACTTTCAAATCAGGTGGCGTGGGTGGTCGATGCGCCTTATAATCAGGGTAAATATCTTCGCGAAAAGTTTTACCAGGGGCATCAAAAATTACAGAAATTAGTTCAGGCTGGTATTGCTGATTAATTTTTTTCACCATATTGGCTACGCCGTAAATTGCGCCAGTGGGTTGGCCTTTAGAGTTAATTAAAGGCGGTAAAGCATGAAAGGCTCGGTAAAAAAAAGACGAGCCATCAATTAAAATACAAGGTTTTTGTTTCATTGCTAGATTTCTTCTGTTATTTTTTGGATTTGCTCTTCAAGTTTGGCGAATTTCTCCTGCAAACTTTTGATGTTTTTGCGTAGAAAGGGGATGCGCGTAGTTGCAAATTCTTGCTCGAGAGCTTTTTCTTTTGGCCGCGCTGGGTTGCCTAAGTATGTTTGCCCTTTTTTCAAATGTTTTTTGGGCGGCACGCCAGTTCTTGCTCCAAGGACTACTTCATCATCAATAATAACATGGTCGCTAACTCCGACATTAGCTGCAAATACAACATGATTGCCACTTTTAGAGCTACCAGCTATACCGGTAAAAGCGCATACAATGTTATGCTCGCCTAATTTAACTGAATGCGCTACTTGCACCAGATTATCAATCTTTGTTCCTTTGCCGATGCGAGTAGTGCCAAGGGTGGCGCGGTCCACAACAGTATTAGCGCCTATTTCCACATTCGCCTCAATTACTACATGACCCACGTGAGGTATTTTATAATGCGAGCCATTAAACATTTTATAACCAAAACCATCCGAGCCAATTACCGAGTTGGCATGAATGGTGACATTGTCATGAAGAATAGTTTTGGGATAAATGCTGACGTGGGCGTGAATTTCACAATGATTGGCGATTTGGCAATGTTGACCAATAAAAGCATGTGCATGAATAATGGTATTATCACCAATGACACAGCCTTCTTCAATTACCACGTAAGGTCCTATGGATATGTTACTGCCCAAACTTACATTAGCAGCAATTACGGCACTCGGGTGAATGGTTGCGCTCGGTTTGGCAGATGGATAAAATACCTCCATTAACTCAACAAATGCCATTAAAGGATTATTGTAAATAATAATTGGCTTATTAAATTCAACTGGCACTTCTGTGACAATTACTGCCGCTGCATCTGATTCAAAGGCAAGTTTTAGGTTGGCTGCCCCGTCTGCAAATACCAGATGGTTGGGATAAATTTCATCAAGTGGAGATAGCCCGTGAATGATAGTGTCGCCATCACCGATAAAAAGTGCATCTAATTGTTTGGATATTTCAGCTACAGTTAACATGTTATTCTCAATATTTAAATATTTGACCATTATAGCTGACGTTACATAATTAAAAAATGTTTTGAAAAGGAATCTGCCAGAAATCTGAGATATTTGTTTCTACCATCCCCAATCGTTGATACCATTCGCGCACAAAGATGTTTGAACTTTCGACATCAAGTAAGATTTTTTGTTGTTTTGCTTGCAGATTATGTAGTGTCGAAGTTAACATATATTTGGCATATCCTTGCTCGCGGTGTTCTGGCAATATCGCTACATCACTAATTCTAAATGATTTGTTTTCATGATTTATCTGAATTGCGCCGACAAATTCGTCCTGTTTTTTTAGTAAATAAATTTGTACTTGAGTATTTTCCATAAGTAGTTGATAAATATCTGCGGTAAGTTCTGTGCTCCTAGGGAAGCAGGTCCGGATAATATTCTTGAAGATATTAAAATGCTCAGAGGTTGCTTTAGTGATGGCTAAGTCCGCAATTGGTTCAGGTTTGGGGGTAACGGATAGCCAATGCAGGCGATGAGAGCTATATAAATATTCCCAATTGGCATCAGGTTTAATATCCGGACGCTGATTATGCGGCGTGGAAATTACTATAGTCTTTTTATAGTTTGGGGGAATGTATTTTATTAGTGACTGCAAGAGTTTTTTCGCCATAAAATCACTTTTATGTTGCGGATGCATGATCAAGGCAAGCTCTACTTGCCCTTCGTGAAATAAGAAACGACTGGCAAAGGCGATTAATTCTTTACCATGGTAAAGCAAGATATTGCAGTCATATGGTCGTTCTTTACGGATTATATGCGTATAAATTGGAGCCGTGTAGTGATACTTTTTTTTAATGGCGGCTTGCAGGGCTAATAAATCTTTAAATTGTTGTTTATTAAGATGATTAATTTCTAACATGATATATCAAGGTTTATTTAACTATATTTAGAGTTTAGCACACACCAGATAAAATTGCAGATTAGATAAATTTTATAAATAAAGAACATAAAGAAATTAAGGAAATAAGATGGTTAATGCGTTCAATGGTGTGTTTTTGTTTGAGCAAAATAAGGTAGTGAATTATGATGCCAAGGTATAAGCCATTTAAAATTGATCTGCTGTAAATAATTATGGCCAATAAGATGCCGGCAATTAGTTTTTCCTGGCGCAGTTGATTGTGCAATATTTTCACTGGCATAAGCAAGGTGAGGCCGATAAAAAAGAAAATACCCCGGAATAGTTCTTGCGGGATCATTTGCCCTAATGGAAAACAAAATGCGAAGATCAGAAAGCACAGGCAAGTAATGATTAAACTCAAGCGGCCTCTGCCGCCTAAATGCAAGCCGAAAGCGCTCTCAATGTATACAGTGTTAGGGCCACAGACGAAAAAACCGGCGAGAACATCGTTGATACCACTAGCCAAACAAGCTTTTGATAATAGCTGATCAGAAGTATTAATGTTTAATGCTAAACAAATTTGTCTTAAGCAGAATACTCCTGTGGCAATATTAAAAAAGGTAAATAGACTCATTTCTAGTACTTGTTTTGGCAGAATATGCCAATTAACTTTAATGGTTTCGATGCTAAGAATAGTTTTAAAATGTTCTGGTAGGGCAAACACGCCATGCCAATGTGTTACTTTGAAAATTAAGGATAGAGTTAAAATAATTACAACAGTAATTAGAGAACCGGCAGCATTTTTACGCAACTGAAAATAGATCATGAGTGCTATGGTGCTAATAAAGAGCATATGATTTAATATTTTGGTACCAAATTGCAGTTGCTCTACAAGTGCCAGCCTAATAAATAAACAACCAATACCCATGCTAATTGTGGCTTGTAAATAGTTAGGCAGCAGTTGTGCAATATGTTTTAGGTTCTTGATTTTGCTTGTAGCAATTAAAATTATACCGCTACAGATGATACACAAAAAAAAGTTTACGAGATTACTTTGCGGAAGAATTTGCGTCGCTGCAAACCAGCCTACGCTCAGCCCTGGGGCAATTACATAGGGTTTTTTAATAATTATGCTGCTCAGGATGCAGCCAGATGCAATAAATAATGCGGTGGTACTAAACCAGTAGTGTTGACTATAGCCAATGGGTTGCATGAGGTTGCTATAAATAAATGTAATAGTCCATATGGCAAAAAACACCCCTAATCCGCTTAGTAATTCAGTTTGTTTTGATAGCTGCATAGTTAGGCTTAAAAGTGAAAGTTCAAGACACCAAAAACAATTTCAATTGCAATTAAGGCGATGATAATTAGTTCTAAACTAGTTGAATGCCTATTTTCAAGGTAACTATTGAACATGTCAAATATTTCATTCAAGGTGTCGAGACGGTGATTAATGGCATTAATGCGGCGTTGAATGTGTAGGTAACGCTCAAGAAGCGTATAGTACTCTTCTAAGCTGGGGTGTCGCCAAAAAAATTTCGGATGATAGAGAAAGTTACTTAGTAGGTTCATTTCACTTTTTGCAACTAGAATTTCGCCAACAATTTGACGAATACTGTTGCGGCTGATATACATCTCACCTTTATTGGATAAATTATTAATGAAGGGAGTATATTTTTCAATTAGATTCTCTTGTAAAGTCTCAAAGTATTGTAATTTTACTGATTGCGAAAACCCATAAGATAAACTCAGGCGGATATCTTCATCATCAATGTCAGCGGCAATAGTTAAACAATCAACATCGTAATAGCCGTGCGGTTGGATTTCTGTTTTTTGTCCCAGGCTGTAACTAAATTCATCATGGGCTTGAATATGCAATGGCTTAGATGAAAACAAGGTAAATTGCTTGAGATAGGGTTTAATTCTATATCTTTGTATGCCCCATGACACTACAGTACCGTTTTTAAAAACGAAGATAAGTATAGGTTTGTCACTTACCATTTTTAGTTTAACGACATCGCGAGAGCGAGATATAATAAAATCAGGATATTTTTGCTTCATGTGCATATCCAGGCGATTTAAATCTATTTGTTCTGCAATACAAAAACTTAAGCACTCCATAAATTTCTCGAAATATTTTAAGACTCAGACAATGCCTCTTTAGAATAAGCCTTGCGTCGTTCGGTTTGGCCACAAAGCCACAAAGGACAAACTTCTAAAATCGCCGCAATTCTATCTAATTGCTCTAAATTAGGTAGACTATAACCAAACAGCATCGCATTTGCTAGGTGTCGTGATACTCCAAATACTTTTGCTACAGCTTTAGTTTTTTCAGTTAAATCATCCGGGAAGCCATTAATAGATAGTTCGCGATTAAATCGTTGTGAAAATGTTTTGCTGTTCATGACACCATCCTTAGTTTGTTATGATGAAAACTATCTTAACTTATTTTATCACATATGTGAACAGAAGGAGCATTCTCACTAAAGTAATTAAGATTTAGTTCGCGAGCAGCTCTGACATCATTGAGCCTGGATAATGGTGTCGTATGCGGAGCTTGCTTTAATAATTCGCGATGGTTGGTAATTTCATGTCGTATTTTCTGCATTGCGGTGACAAAAGCATCAAGCTCTTCTTTGCACTCAGTCTCCGTCGGCTCAATTAGTAAACACTCCGGGACAAGTAGTGGAAAATAGGTGGTTGGGGCATGGATATTAAAATCTAATAAGCGTTTGGCGACATCCATGGCAGTTACCCCATAGTTTAATTTTTCTTTTTGTAAACTGATAATAAATTCATGGCTAGCGCGTCGGCATGGGTAAGCGGCGGTATAACCACATTGTTGTAACTGTGCCATTAGATAGTTAGCATTTAATGTTGCATATTTTCCAATTTCTTTGATGCCGCTGCGGCCAAGCATTCTGATATAGAAATAGGCTCGCAATAACATGTTTACATTACCCATAAAAGCAGATAAACGGCCAATGCTCGACTTATTGCTACTCCATTGCAATTGGTTATCGTGGCGCTGAACCACTCCAAAAGGTAAAAAAGGCGCTAATGTAGCATTGCATGCAACCGGACCAGATCCAGGTCCACCTCCGCCATGTGGGGTGGCAAATGTTTTGTGTAGGTTTAAATGCATAACATCAAAACCCATATCTCCGGGCCGAACTTCGCCGACTATGGCATTAAGATTTGCCCCATCGTAATAGAGCAGGCCGCCAGCTTGATGAACCAGATGAGCAATTTCAATGATTTTTTTTGTAAATAATCCCAGTGTTGATGGGTTGGTGAGCATAATCCCAGCAGTTCTTGCGCTTAAATGTTGTTTAAGGATGTCTATGTCGATATCACCATCTGGCGCTGTAGGTAGCTCAATAATCTCCATGCCGCACATGGCAGCAGATGCCGGGTTTGTGCCATGCGCTGCATCGGGGATTAAGATTTGGGTGCGCATAAAATCTTGTCTACTGTGGTGGTAGGCTTTAATCATTGCAACCCCGGCAAACTCTCCTTGCGAACCAGCCATTGGTGCTAAGCAAATATGTTGCATTCCAGTTATAGCGCATAAGTAAGTTTGTAATTCGGCAATTATACTTAATAAGCCTTGGCTTAAGTGCGCGGGGGTAAGCGGATGACGATTTTGGAAATAAGGATGTAGAGCTGCTTTTTGTACGCCGCGCGGATTATATTTCATTGTGCATGAGCCCAGCGGATAAAAGTTGGTATCAATGGCAAAATTCTTTTGGGATAATTGCGTGAAATGCCGGATTACTTGGAGCTCTGAACACTCTGGTAGTCGTAAAGGCTTATTTCTTAATAATGAAGTCGGCAACGGAACTTTGGCAGTTTGTTTGGGAAATTGTGCTGTGGCGGCTCTGCCGAAACTGGATTTTTCAAAAATTAGCATTCTGTAGAGCTCCTTAGATAGTTTTCTACTACTTGCGCAAAATTATCGAGGTCTAGAGCGCTTTTAGTTTCGGTAACGGCAATTAACAAACAATTGTTAAACTCAGGAAAATAATGTTGTAATTCTATGCCGCCTAGTATTTGCTTGGTTTCCAAATGGCGCAAGAGGCTCGCGGTGGAGGCCGGAAATCTAACGACTGTTTCATGAAAAAAATGACTGGAAAAAGCTAACTCTACCCCAGGGATACTAGTTAGTTTGGCAATCAAGGCATGCGTGTTATGAAAGCTATTTTCAGCTATCCGACGCAAACCATCTTTGCCCATTAAGCTCATAAAAATAGTTGCAGCCGTTGCGTTTAAGCCCACATTGGTGCAAATATTTGAGGTGGCTTTCCCGCGTCTAATATGTTGTTCGCGGGCCTGTAATGTAAGAGTAAAACCATCTTGTTGCGCGCTATCAATAGTTTTTCCAACCAGTCGTCCAGGCATTTGCCGCACATGTTCTTTTTTACAGGCTAAAAGTCCTAAAAGCGGCCCGCCAGAAGCCATGGGGATGCCTAATGGCTGCCCTTCGCCGCAGGCGATATCTACGCCAATCCCGCCCCATTCTCCCGGTGGTTTCAGGACGCTTTGCAACAGAGGATTAACACAGGCGATGCTGAACAACTGCTGGCGTTTTGACCATATGGTCAGTTCATCAAACTGCTCAATATGGCCAAAGAAGTTAGTTTGCAGGATGATAATAGCAAAGTAATCAGCTGTTAGCGGCAATTGGCTGATATCTGTTATGCCTTGTTCGTGATTCATGGCTATAAAGTCTATAGTAATCTCTTGTTGATGCAAAATGGTCCGCAGAGTTTCCTGATAATGTGGGTGTAAAGTAGCCGGGGCTAATACTTTATTTTTGCCGGAGTTTTTCTGTAGTCGCTTCGCCATTAGTACGGCCTCAGCCAGGGCAGTTGCGCCATCATAAAGAGAGGCATTAGCAACCTCTAGTCCCATAATCTCTGCGATCATTGATTGAAATTCATATAAAACTTGCAATGTCCCTTGGCTTACTTCGGCTTGATAAGGAGTATATGAGGTTAAAAATTCTCCGCGAGTGGCGATATCCCATATAGCTGCTGGAATGTGATGTTCATAGCAGCCTGCGCCAATATAGCAGTGTAAATGCGGCGATTGTTGAGCTATTGCCTGCACATGCTGAAGTAATTCCATTTCGTTTAGAGCTTGCGGAATAGCAAGCAATGCGGGTTTGGTGAGATTTTTGGGGATTTCACTAAAAAGTTCATCAGTTTCATGGATGCCAATGCATTTAAGCATAGCTGCACAGTCATCAGGGGTATGAGGGATAAATGACATAATACTAATCCTGGCTTATGTTGTGTTTATAAGCGGCTGCATCTAACAATTCTTTATGCTCTTTTTGGTCCTCTGGGGCAATTTTACAAATCCAGCCGCCATTGTAAGGTTCTTGGTTGATTAATTCAGGATGGCTAGATAGATTAGCGTTTATGGCTATTATCGTTCCAGAAAGAGGCGCATAAAAATCTGCTGCTGCTTTAACCGATTCTAATAGTCCTATCTCTTGCCCGGCATGAACTTTGGCGCCTGGCTCTGGCAATTCAACAAAGACAATATCGCCAAGTAATGACTGGGCGTGGTCAGTAATCCCCATGGTCATATTTTGCTCGCTAGTATCAATCCATTCGTGAGTTTTAGTGAAACGTAAATTATCAAGTTTGCCCATCATGCCTATATCCTTATTTTTTTGAATAAAAACGCGTTGTCGACAACGCTGCCAAATATTTTTTGCCTCTAATCTCGACGGCTAAATTATCTATAAAAGGGCTGTCAATTACCCGGGCAAGAGCTATTGATTTTTTTAAACATGGTGAATAAGCCCCACTGGTGATTGTCCCGATTAGTTGATCATCATGAAAAACTTTTTGGCCATGACGCATAATAGCCGGTTCAGATAGAATTAAACCAACCAGTTTATGGTTGTTGGTGTGAATCGTATTTTTGCCAATAAATATTCTGGTGGTGTCTTTCGTTGAAATAGTCCAATTTAAGCCGGCAGTAAGTGGGTTCGTGCGTTCATCCATGTCTTGGCCATTAAGTAGATAGCCTGCTTCTAAGCGTAAGCTATCGCGAGCTGCTAAACCGCATGGCTTAATGCCGGCCTGGATTAATTTTTTAAAAAATACCAGCGCCGAGTCTTTTGGCATAATGCATTCTAAGCCATCTTCGCCAGTGTAACCTGTTCTACTAAAAAAAATAGCTTGTTCTTCAAAACTCTCAAAGCGTCTTAAAGTACTGAGCTTATCCATTTGATAAGGAGATAGCAAGGGTAAGGTTTTGCTAATGGCGTTAGGTCCTTGAATAGCTAACATACACAGTTCATGGCGAATTTGAATGCCAATATTAAAGTTCTGTGCTTGCAAGTCTAGCCAATTGAGGACGCGTTCTTTAGTGGCAGCATTAAATACTAGTCTGTAGTTGTCAGGTTGGCGGTAATAAATTAGCACATCATCGATTATCCCCCCATGCTCATTACACATGCAACTGTAACAAGCGCCGCCAAGATATTTAATTTCATCAATATCTCTGGTCATTATATGGCGTAAAAATTGGCGACTGCCAGTGCCGATAATATCAATAATGGTCATATGCGAAACATCAAATATCCCGGCGTCCTCTCTGACATACATATGCTCTTGAATCGGCGAGCCATAATGCAGTGGTAATAGCCAGCCATGAAATTCGGTAAATTTTGCCTGGCAAGTTTCGTGAATACTATATAAAGGGGTCTTTTTTAACATAACAACATTCCTTGTTGGTCCGTAATTAAGCAATGGTTACTTTAGGGTAATAATCTTTTTGGCAGCGACAAGGCTTGGTTAAAATTTTTGCATGATATTGTACAATCGCAAAACTACTACCTTGTTTGCCAACCATTAAGGTTAGTTCTAGATGTTGGGTTTCTGTATGCTTACTGCTTTGGTATTTGACTAAAAGCGGCATAGTAACTTGCCATAGATGACCTTGTTGTTTAACACTAGGCGGCATAGTAGCGACAGCAGTAACTTGATAATGATGTTTGGTAACTTGTTTGAGAATATTGGTTTTTTCAAAAGCAGCTAAATACACTGACCATGCTTTTGGCGTAAAGTCTTTGGCCATATCTTGTTGGCGGGCAGTAAGATTTGAACTGTTAAATGTGAACGTGTTAACTATAGCCTGGTTAGCCCACACTTGTAGAGGTATATCCGGGGCCAAACAGAAAGCTTGCGAGCAAGTAACCATTAACACTAGTAATTTCAGAATAGTTTTCAATTTTTTTCTCCGGTTTTTTTTCAGTTTAGGGTGATTTAAGACTTTTGTCGAGGGTGTTAAAAATCTTGTCGGGCTAGAGCTTGCGGCCTTATCTGCATAACCGCCTAGCCCACTTGGCGCATATGCAAAGTAAACAGGGGCATATTGATAACGACGTAATGGTTGTTTCGCGCTAGTTTGTTTAATTATTTACCCAATAAAAATTAATTTTTATGCTGATAATCGCCACTTTGGACATATTTTGTTGATGTAGATGTGGTCGTATGATAAATTTAGAGGAGGATGTTGCTTCTCTAAGTTTAAGGTGTTTGTTATGGAACAAAATGTTTATTCCAGTGAATTAAAATTGGCGGGAAGACGTTTTAATCGCTTTGACATTTTACTACTAGCATTAGTGTGTATTGCTATGTGGGTCTTTGCGCAAACTGGTTATAAAATGTCTGTGCCTTATGCGCTTGGCGAGCCGATTAAGATTGTGCTTGATCCAATTGTTTTGCCTGAATATGCTCTGCGTACGGTGTTACGTATGTTTGTTGCCTTATTTTTTTCTTTAATAGTAAGTATGTTGCTAGGTGCTTGGGCAGCAAAGAGTCGGCGTGCAGAGCAAATTATTATTCCGGCGATAGATGTGCTGCAAGCCGTGCCAGTCCTCAGTTTTTCGGCACTAACGGTGACAGGGTTTATTCAATTGTTTCCTGGTAGTTTATTAGGGCCCGAATGTGCATGTATTTTTGCAATTTTTACCGCACAAGTTTGGAATATAATTTTTAGTTTTTATCAATCACTTAAAATGCTGCCTACGGACTTAAAAGAAGTTGCAGTCATGTTTCAGTTATCTACTTGGCAGCGCTTTTGGCGGTTAGAGTTGCCTTATGCTATTCCAAGCTTATTATGGAATATGATGGTTTCTATGTCTGCGAGCTGGTTTATAGTGGTTTTTTCTGAGGCGATTGCTGTTGCCCACCAAGAGATACGTTTGCCTGGTATTGGTTCTTACATAGCTATTGCGATTGAAAAACAAGATATGCATGCGGTACTGTATGCTATTTTATCTATGGTTGTAGTAATTTTTCTCTATGATCAGCTCTTGTTTAGGCCCTTAATCGCCTGGTCTGAAAAATTTCGTATGGAGCCCTCTGAGGAAGGAGGCTACCAGTCTTATTTACTCGATTGGATTTACGAGTCATCTTTATACTATTATGCCAATCAGTGGTTGAGTATTTTTAGATATGGTTTTATGAATTTTTTTGGTTTAACCCGTTTAATTAAAATAAACAATCAATCCAAAAATTGGGAAGTGAAAGAAGAAAAATCTTATATATGGAATGCGCTAGTTTGGTTTGGCATAATATTTAGTATGTTTATTTGTAGCTATTATGTGTATCAACATCAAGCAGTTGCTGAATTACAACATGTATTTTTCTTAGGGGCAGTAACTGCTTTTCGTGTGGTAATATTAATCATATTAAGTTCATTAATTTGGATACCTATTGGAGTGGCTATTGGATTAAGAAGTAGATTAGCGCAAACCATGCAACCAATTATTCAGTTCTTGGCAGCATTTCCTGCGAACTTATTTTACCCTTTATTTGTGATAGCTATTGTAAAATACCAGCTTAATCCTGAAATTTGGTTAACGCCTTTAATGATTCTTGGGACTCAGTGGTATATATTATTCAATGTTATTGCCGGTGCTTTGATGATTCCAACAGACCTTAAGCTTCTAACTGCAAATTTTCATGTCAATGGTTGGCTGTGGTGGAAAAGGTTAGCTATTCCGGCAGTTTTCCCGGAGTTCTTAACTGGTGCGGTGGCTGCGGCTGGTGGCGCATGGAATGCCAGTATTCTTGCTGAATGGGCTAGCTGGGGTGATACAACCTTAAAAGCGACAGGTCTTGGTCAATACATTCGGGCCCAGACTATTTCAGGGGATTTCACAAAATTAATGCTTGGCACTTTGATGATGTGTTTTTATGTACTATTGTTTAATTATTTAATTTGGCGGCCACTTTATCGGTTTTCTCAAGAAAGATTTGGTTTGTTGTAGGCTTAAATAAGGGCCGTTGGCCAGCATCATACGCCGCATTCGAGTGAGGGAAATCTTCAATTACGGTTCTGTGAGGGGTATTATCTCTTCTCACGGTTATAAACTTAATATAAGGAGGCATCAATGCCTACTCAGCAAGAGACTATAATTGAAATAAAAAATGTTTCAAAATCTTTTCAGAAAGAAGCGGGGCAAGATGTGCTGGTCTTAGATGATATTAATCTAACGCTTAAAAAAAATGAAATTGTTGCCTTGCTTGGCAAGTCTGGCTCTGGAAAATCAACCTTACTACGCATGATTTCAGGCTTGATGCCAACTACCTACGGCAGTGTTACTTATCGCGGTAAAATGGTTGCGGCCCCTGTGCAAGGCGTGAGTATGGTTTTTCAGTCGTTTGCCTTGTTGCCATGGTTAACTGTATTAGAAAATGTTGAGCTCGGTTTAGAAGCACAGGGATTATCATTGCAAGAGCGTCGAGAGCGCGCCATTAAAGCAATTGACATCATCGGCTTAGATGGTTTCGAATCCGCCTTGCCAAAAGAGCTCTCTGGGGGTATGCGACAGCGTGTTGGTTTTGCCAGAGCTTTAGTTGTGAATCCCGATGTATTATTGATGGACGAGCCTTTTTCAGCGCTAGATGTTTTAACTGCCGAGAACTTAAGATCAGATTTACTGGCTTTGTGGCAAGAACACAAAACTAACACGAATGCTATTTTGCTAGTGACTCATAACATCGATGAAGCGGTTATGCTTGCTGATAGAATAGTTATTTTAGGCATTAATCCTGGCACTATTGCCGCTGATATCCCTGTTAATTTAAACCATCCTCGAGATCCCGACTCTAGAGAGTGGCGCAATTTAGTTGAACACATCTACCGGTTAATGATTCAGTCTACCAATCATAAAATTCGTCAAAATCTGCGCGAGAAACACATAAGTCTAGGTTATCGGTTACCAGATGTTGAGCCATCTGAGCTCTCGGGTTTAATCGAGACAGTAACTGCCTTTGAAAATCAGGTTGACCTCCCAGAATTAGCGGATGAATTAATGATGGACGTAGATGATCTATTCCCTATCATCGAAACCTTGGAAATTTTAGGATTTGCCGAAATTGTTGGTGGTAGAATTCGCTTAAAACAACTTGGAAAAGAGTACTACGAAGCAAACTTACAAGACAGAAAGTCATTATTTGCCCAGCGTTTATTAGAGGCAGTACCATTAGCTAGATATATCAGAAGAATTTTAGATGAAAAACCTGGGCACCGTGTCTCAGAAGAAAGATTTTTAACCAAACTTGAAGATTATTTATCTGAAAAAGAATCAGAGCGTGTCTTAAGAACTATGATTGACTGGGGCCGATATGCTGAAATTTTTGCCTATGATGTTAAATCAGGAATCTTAAGCCTAGAAAATCCTGGAATTGAAGGATTAGATAATCGGGGCCATGATTAGTTTAGGTGCTGTCATGTATCTATAACAGCACCATGAGATTGGTAGTGACTTTAGAGGGGGTGGGGATTAAAATCTAAGATATGTCAATATATTTGATATGACCGACGAATCATTTGATGTTTCACTTGCGACTGATTGACTATCTGATTGATTATCTTGGATTGTGTTTGAGTTACCGTAATTGTTTGAAAAAAAACAGTTTAATAAATTGCTTTGGTTGGTTTTCGGAGTTATATTGACTTTAAGCTTCTTAGGATTATCACCACTTGCTATTTTATTCTCAAAAATACCAGATTTTCCTGCCCAGGAAGCATCTGTTGAGTTTTTATTTTCTTCTTCTATTGTTATAATATCATTAACAGTTGCAAGCATTTGAACAGATCTAGTTAGCTCTTCAGAATTAGTATGACTGTTTTCAGTTTTGTCTGAAATTTGGCCAAATTGACCATCAGGATTATCACCACTTGCTATTTCATTCTCAAAAATACCAGATTGTAGTGCCAAGGAAGCATCTGTTGAGTTTTTATTTTCTTCTTCTATTGTTATAATATCATTAACAGTTGCAATAATTTGAACAGATCTAGTTAGCTCTTCAGAATTAGTATGACTGTTTTCAGTTTTGTCTGAAATTTGGCCAAATTGACCATCAGGATTATCACCACTTGCTATTTTATTCTCAAAAATACCAGATTTTCCTGCCCAGGAAGCATCTGTTGAGTTTTTATTTTCTTCTGCGCCTGATTGACCATTAGTAACATTACCAGGGAGTGGGGGGGTAACGGGTTGTTCGTTACTTTCTGTATTATTTCCACCAGCAAAAAATTGCCATATGCTTGAAAAAAAACCGCTTATAAGGGTTCCTATGTAGTTAAAAAAACTTGTTAATAAACTTGCATTTTGTTCGGAATCGCTGGCTATCATTTATCTTCTCGGTAGTAATTATTTTATTATTGTAATATTATTTTTCACAAGGATCAATTTATTTTCTTTGGGATTCTTTTTGGTATCAAGTGTTTCTATTTGTTAAGGTAGTGGCTGATATTTTGTATATCTTTTTTTGACATTCTGGCAGCAATATCTTGCATGATATGATAGCTATCATTGTTTCTAGAGTGGTTTTTGAACGCACGCAGCTGTTCTTTAAGATACAGTATGTTTTGTCCAGATATTTTTGGGAATTTAGCAAAATCATTGCCCATGCCATTTGGGCCATGACAGGCGCTGCAGGCTGGAATGCGTTTTTTTGAGTTGCCATTTTGATAGAGGTGGTTTCTTTGGCTTGTGATGCTTGTTTTCGAGGGTAAAGTGGCGTAAAATTGAGCCAATTCCGCCATTTCTTTTGCAGTTAAGATTTTTGCATATGGTTGCATAATTGGAGAGATACGCTTATCAAATTTATAGTCGTTTAACTGTTTGAAAATGTAGTTTTGCGATTGGCCATTTAAATTAGGCCAGGATTTTTGTAAGGCAATGCCGTCCTTGCCATGGCAAGAAATACATAAAGCTAACTTGCTAGGAGCAGCAGAGGATATTAATGGATAAACAAAAAGTATATAACACCAAATTTTCATAATGTGCCTTAGGGCGATAATCGGAGTTTATTCTGATGAATAATAGTACACTAAAAAATATAAATTCCCAAGAACTAGATAAGATAACAAAGATATATCGTAGTGCCAGTTTTGTAAAAAGTGCAGCAAAAGTCTCGCATTTACCAGATGATAGTGGCGCAGAATTCGCGATTGTAGGTCGCTCTAATGCAGGAAAATCAACGTTTTTGAATTATTTGACCGGTCAAAAAAACTTAGCTAAAACGAGTAAAACACCTGGACGTACGCAACTTATGAATGTATTTGGTTTGAGTGTTCCAGATAAAAGAATTATTGATCTTCCAGGCTATGGTTTTGCAAAGGTTGCTCAATGCATGAAGTTTGATTGGCAGAAACATCTCGGAGATTATTTCCATGATAGACAAAGTCTGCAAGGAGTGGTTTTGTTAATGGATATTCGACATCCGCTGCAATCATTGGATTTGATGATGATTTCAACTTTGGTATTAGAGCAATTGCCCGTGCATATACTACTGACTAAGGCTGATAAAATATCTAAGAATGCTGCACTGCAATCCTTGAAAATGGTGCAAAAAGAATTAGATAACGTTGGATTAGCTCACTGCGTACAAACTTTTTCAATTCAACAGCCACATACGTTATATCAAATCATTACTGTATTAGATGAGTGGTTGGGCTTAAATGTTACTGGTGATGCTTAAGGAAATCAAAAATATAAGAAAAATCTTTATTAGCATCTTCTGGTGTTTGGAGTAGGGCGTAAAGATTGGTAGTTTGCGCGGTGAGGCTCAATGATAAATCCTTGCTTTTTGCCGCAGCTTGGGCAATGAGCAGATCTTTCAGCATCATTTTGTTGCTAAATCCGGCGGTGTAGTTATTGTTGGCAGGAACATCGCGAGCGATATTAGGGATGGGTAGATATTTTTCTACTACCCAGCAATTTCCAGAACTGCATTTGAGTACTTCATATAGTGCTTGCGCTTCTAAACCAAGCTTTTCTGCAAGTAAGAAAGCTTCGCTGATGGCAATCATCGTATTGGCAAGTACGAGATTATTACATGTTTTTGCGATTTGACCTGAGCCAGGACCGCCAGTGCGCAGTATTTTTTTGCTGATAGGGGTTAATAGTCTTTCAGCCACAGATAAATAAGGTTCTATTCCGCCTAGCATATAAGTTAATTGCTGAGCTTGAGCAGCAATTACTCCTCCTGAAACCGGGGCATCTATAGTGTTAAAGGGTAGGTTATGAAATTGTTGCGCGGCTAACGGCCCTATGGTTGAGCAGTCAATTAAGAGGGTGTTTTTAGCTAATTTTTGCGTAAAATCTTTTTGTGCATAAATGCTGAGAAGCTCCATTCCAGATGGTAGCATAGTGATAATGATGTTGGCATGTTCGGCTAATTCACACAAATTACTAGTTGTTTTGCCGGAAAAGCTCTGTCTAGCAGGCGGAAATATATCAAAGGCTAAGATATCATTGCCGACATTTTTCAGTCCCTCGGCGATGGGGAGCCCCATATGGCCAAGACCTATAAAGCTAATTTTTTCCATGACTATCCTTAATGATGGGGCATACTAAAACTAGCATCCAAGTTATTTTCAGGCCATGAGGTAACAATAGATTTACGCTTGGTGTAAAAGTTTATGCTTTCCATGCCATGCATGCCATTGCTGCCGAAACTGGATTCTTTCCAGCCTCCAAAGGGGTGGCTAACTACAGGAACGGGAATGGCAATATTAATACCAACCATGCCGCACTCGATGTGGTTACTGAAGTGTTGAGCAAGATGACCTGATTGCGTAAAAATAACCCCGCCATTACCGTAGCGATGGTTATTTATCAGCTCAATGGCTTCTTCTAAATTATTTACATGCATGACGCTAAGAATCGGTCCAAATAGCTCATTCTGATAAATACTCATGGCAGTTGTGACGTTATCAAACAAACTTGGTCCTATAAAAAAACCATTACTAGAGTAGTTGCGCCCATCGATTAATAATTTTGCTCCTTCACGCTCTCCTTGCGTAATGCAATCGACTAAAAAATTTCTTTTTTGTGCGCTGACTACGGGCCCCATATCTACTTTCGGATTTATCTGGTTGATTTTTTTGGTAAGCAGATCCATTAATGGCGCTGCAACTTTCTGCCCAACAGCTATAACTACGCTGATGGCCATACATCTCTGACCCGCAGATCCAAAGGCTGCTCTGACAATATTGTCAGCTGCATACTCAAGATTTGCGTCGCTCATGACAACAGCATGATTTTTAGCGCCACCAAAGGTATGTGCTCTTTTGCCTCGTTTGGTGGCTTCTGTATAGATGTGATTTGCTACTTTGGTAGAGGCAACAGCCGTAATCGCCTTAATGTCAGGATGTTCAAGTAACAGTTGTACCGTTTGCGCTTTGCCTTGCAAACATTGCGCAACTCCGGCCGGAAGTCCTGCCTCTTCAAACCACTCAACAAGTTGTAATGAAGCACTAGGTACTTGTTCTGATGGTTTGAGGATAAAGGCATTGCCACAAGCTATAGCTGGAACCATCATCCACATTGGCACCATTACCGGAAAATTAAATGGCGTTATGCCTGCACACACGCCAAGTGGTTGATAGATGGTATGAGTAGTAACATTTAATGCGACTTGTGAATAGGTGCCTTGTAGTTGCTGGGAAATTGCGCAGTGGTAATGTAAGAGCTCAAGTCCTCTTTGAATGGAAGCTTCAGCATCTTCGCGCGTTTTACCATGCTCTTGGCTCACTAGCTGCGCAAGATGGGCGCTATTATCTTCAATAATTTTGGCAAAATTGCGCAGAACTATGGCTTTTTTTAAATAAGGCCTGCTGCTCCAGTCTAATTGCGCTGCTTGTGCGGCTAAAACGGCAGAATTAACCAAATCTTGGTCAGCACAGTACAGAATTGCTGATTGTACCCCAGTAGCGGGATTAATAATGGCGAGTTTTTGATGTTCAACAATTATATTTTTGCCATTGATCCTATGCGGTATAATTTTTTGCATGAGAGTGCTCCAGTAACCAATGTTCAAGTCCGATTTGCATGGTATTTAATTCCATTACTCTGCTGCATGCTAGTATTAATCCGGGCATATATGCCTGCCTATCAATTGTTTGGTGTGATAAAGTAATAGTTTCTCCAAGCTGACCAAACATAATATCCTGTTTGGCTAGAATCCCAGGCATGCGCACAGAATGGACGGGAATTTGCTGGATAAAAGTTTCTCGACCTGGTTGAGCGTTAGTATTTACCTCTGGCCAGGTATCTTTTTGTTCATTAATAAGTTGTGCTGTAAATAAAGCGGTTCCGGAAGGGGCATCAATTTTTTTATGATGATGCATTTCTATAATATCTACACCATCAAACCATTTCGCCGCCATTTTTGCAAACTGCATGGTTAGTACGGCGCCAATGGAAAAATTTGGGACTACTACCGCGCCTTGTTGTTTAATTTGGCACTGATGTTGCAGTTCCTGTATTTGATTCGCGTTTAGTCCGGAGGTGCCGATCACAAATCTTGCTGGATTTTTACTGTAGATCATACAGTTCTGCCACACGCAGTCGGCAGTTGTGAGGTCTAAAATGACATCGGGGTTAGTAGCTATAATTTGCTTTTCGAGATTATCTTGCTTTCCTAACTGGGCCACTATGGTAAAGTTTGGCTGAGTGCTTAGCGCTTTAACCGCTATAGAGCCCATTTTGCCGTGGGCGCCATTGACTAAAATTTTGATGTTATGCATGTTTTTTTGCTTCTTTCTCAAGATGTTTTTTCATGGTAGATAATGCCCATACACTTGCAATTGGCCATCCAACTAAAGTCATCTGTAAACACATGCATAATATCCCAATAATGATTTCATCAATTGCAAACATTGCAAATCCAGGTAAAAATATAGTGAAATATCTCTTTATTTTATTCATGACGGTGTTATTTTAGAATAATGTGATTATCTTATTCTGCGGAAGTTTTTAAAGTTTTACAACAGTTTTTTATCAAACGCCTAAAACCACCTTCAGTCGGGGAGATGAGGCGCTTGTACAAAATGATTTGCTGCTATATACTTCTGCCATCAAAAGTGTATAACCGCGGGACTCCTAGCTTTCTAGAGCGAGTTGGAGGTCAAAGTCTCGTTTACACTTCATTAGGAATCTATCGGATTTGATAGGTGATTATTAACTTGTGGCATAAGCGAGGACGGGTAAAGGCGCGCCACTGATGTTTGCCTGCTTGATGCTTAATATAGGCTGCCCGTGCAAATTTAATGAAGAAAGAGCTGTTGCACCCAATAACTGCAAGTATTAACTTAAAACAAAAAAATGAAAGCAAGCGCTCGCGTCAGAAAGCATTAGCATGGTTGGTACAAAAATTTCCTAAAGCTTTTGATACCTCAGAGCAAATTCTGCCGCTTTGTATCGGTATTGACCGCGAAATTATGCTTTATGCTGATGAGGCTGCTCAAAGTGGCATCTCTAGATCTAAGCTTAGAGAGGCCTTAGTCATCTTTACTAGGCGGATTGATTATCTAGCTAGTTTAAAAAGCCAAGATGTGCGAGTAAACTTAGATGGTTCCCCATCTGGAGTTGTTAGCGAGGAGGAAGCTTTCTCAGCTGCGCAGAAAATCAAAAAAAGGATTGAAAAAAATCTTCGTAATACTCGTAAAGAAAGCAATCAACGGCCGATATATCAGCAAGAGACGCCAATCAAAAAACCAGCGATTGTCATAAAAAACAAAGCAGCAAAATCGTTTGATCCGACGGCTGTAGAGCGTTTAAAGAATAAGCTAGGCTTAAGTAAACAAGCTGAGCTTATTGATTAAAATCTTTTAAGCATCCTTTGATAAAAGGAATGCTTATAGTTCTTCTTTGTGCTTGCAATGAGCTGCAGTCTAAGATATCTAAAATACTCATTTGCGTGCTTAGATTTCTGGGGTAATGTGAAAGCAGATACTGAGCCACTGCTTCAGAAATTACAAAGCCTTTTTTTTCTGCTCGTTGCATTATAATTTGCAGCTTTATCTCGTCGGTAGGCTCTTTTAAATTATAACTCATCCCCCATTGTAAGCGTGATACTAAGTCTGGCAATTTAAGTGCAAGTTGTGTGGGCGATTTGTTGCCAGAAATAATTAGAAGAGTGTCTTTTTGGTCACGAATTCGGTTAAATAAATGAAATATAGCTTCTTCCCAATCATTTTGTCCTTGAATTAAATTAATATCATCAATGCTAACAATACTTTGCGCCTCTAGGTTGTCTAAGCATGACGGTTTAAGATGGTTGGCGAGGGCTAACGGTAGATAAATACTTGCAAGCTGATTATCATATTGAGTACAGATGGTTTGTAAGAGATGACTTTTGCCGCAGCCCTTTGCCCCCCATAAGTAGACAAACTTATCATCAGTTTTATCAAAGATATGTTCCAAATGAAATTTTAATAAACTATTATCGCCCCAAATAAATTCACTTAATGCTTTGTGCTCTGGAATAAGTTGTGAAAAGGTTAATTGTTTATACATGGTTAGTATTGGTGATATAGATGACGCTGCCATCTATATAAGTATTGAGAAAAACTTGCGCAAGTTGTTATTGCAACAATGATGCTGAGGTAGTTAATGTAGATAGAGTCAATATTTGCAAAACATGCATTAGTTAACGAAGCTACAATTAACAACATTTGCAAAACGGTATTTATTTTGCTGATAATAGTTGGCTGTAAGGGATAATTTTTTTTTAGTAATTTTAATGATAAAAATGCGCCCGTTAATATAAAAACATCGCGTAAAATTACCATAGTAATTAATCCCATGTTCAAGTATTGTTTATATCCCAGCAGTATAAAGCAAGATATAATAAGAGCTTTGTCGGCGATAGGGTCAATAATTAATCCGAGGCGACTTTGACAATTAAAAAATCGGGCTATCCAGCCATCCAAGCCATCTGAAAGCGATGCGCAAGCAAATACAAGTAAGGCTAGGTCTATTTTGTCACTTAAGAAATAATAAATAAATGGCAACACTAGCAGAAGCCTAGCAAAGGAAATGATATTGGGCAGATGTTTTATTGGCATCAGAGTATTTATATCAAGTAAATTTAGTTATAATGCATTAGGACATTACAAATTATACCTTAGCTGTCATTGTCATGCAAGTGAATAATCTTTCTATAATCGCCGCCAATGTGGCGAGTATTAGTTCTTCATGAGCCAAAAAAAACCTAAAAGACTTTTTTTTGAGAGGTATTTGTGTTAGAATTGATATGTTTATCTGTGTTAAGGAGTTGTTGATGTTAAATTGGTGTCTAGAAACAGCTAAGGTTATCGGTGCACACAATTTAGTTCCCTGGGTGCTTCCCAGGATAACACCTCTTGTTTTTTCAGAGAATTCCTTCCGTACAAATATTCTTAAATGTGGAAAACTCCCCCAAGATCGTTATTCAGAACTTTGTCAAGAAATTAGGATGAGTTTAGAATACCTGTTAAAAAATAAAAATTATGTTCATACTACGAAGTGGCGCGTAAGATTTGTGCCATTTGCTGATTATATACGTTCCTTTATTGAAGAAGTAACAATCCCGGCCTTCAGAGATGAAAATACTCATGTAATTACTCTACCTGAAATTAAATTTAGCCAAGCAGTTTGTGATAAAATAGAGTTTAACGATGAAATTTTTACTATTGATAGTGCAGAATCACGAACAGTTACCAGAATAAAAAAAATATGGAATATTTTATTTTTATTAGAAAAAATCTTGTTATGCTTAGAAGAAACACCGCATCAAATAACAAACACTGATAGCTTAAAGCAAATAAACGATGCCTATAATTTAATTTTCGAACTGGATATAGATCTACTAAACTTTTTTCAGGACATGTTTGGGGGAATTAAGGATGCTTTAAGAACAAAATATAATGTTGATCTTGATGACACACAAAAAAATCATGATGATTTAAAACAGTGTTTAAAAAATATAGGTTTTTACCTCGGCTTAAGTTTATCTCAGCTTGGGTGCTCAAAATATGATTATCAGATTTTGTTGCAAATTAGAAATATGTTGCCTACTTGGCTGTCTGCATTAACAGCCCTTCAAAAAACTGTTGTGGAAAGTTCTGTTAAACAAGACAGTTTTGCTCCAATGGAGCATGAGTCGTCAGTTGACCAAGCTAAAGTGCTAAAAGATAAGCTAGATTCTTTATTACAAGTTAAACAGCTAGGTAGTTTATCAACAGTAAAATTTATTTTAGAAGTCGTAAGTATTTTGGCAAAACCAAGTTTAGCAAAATTACTTCCAATAATTCAAGGTTTAGGTAAAGATCATAAAGTTGTCATCGAATGCTTGCTGAAATATGTAAAATACGATTTTTTACCACCAATATTAGCGAGAGTAGAAACAATTGAAAATGAAACACTCCTAGCACATGGTACACTGTTAGCTTTTTTCGAAGAATATGCACAAGTATATTATAATCAATTAGTTGAAAATATTGGCGATATTGAGTACAACTCCGATTTAAAAATTTTAGCAACTCCCCATTGGTTTTTGAGTAGAGAAAAATATGTCTTAGACAGAATAGCTAAGTTTAAAGAAAAGCAAAAAAATATTGGCAGTAGTGACCCTTCAGAGGAAAGGCAATTAGAGAACCAAATAATATGGGCGCAAGCATCGTTAGAGAAGTATCAAACTAGTCAGCACCGTTTGGTTGCCTTTTTGGAGGTAGATGAAATGTCTATAGATTTGTCAACATTGCAGATAAATGATAGCACAAAGTTCTCTGGAGCCATTTTTAGGTGTAAAGGTAAGAGTTATCTAGTTGTAGAAGAAATCAAAGAACTAATAAATTTTCCAAGAGAATGTACCTTTAGACCTCAAAAAAATAAAGCACTTATTCTGCCAGACTTTTTAGTTAATTTGATTATCGAAAGACATGAATTGCAAGATACTGTGTGGCCAAAACAATCTATAGAGCTAAGTAATTATTTTTACAGACCAGAGATTTTTGATGAAAGCTATACCTTAGATAGTTTAGATGTAATGAACTTATCGGATTTGTCAAGTTTACGCGCAAGGTATATGAGGCATCATGAAGGCATTGTTAGAGTACAACAGCATTTAGATAAATTAACTGCTGACCAACCTGAGAATAAAAAGCATATAATTTTTAATATTTTTGGCTATCTGTATAATTATTGTGAGCAAGGAAGTGTGCAATTTAAATCAGATCCAGATGATATTGTAATAAGATCATTCTCTACTTCAATTGCATCTAAGAGACAAGAATCTGAAAAGTTCATTCATAAACTTGACGAGAAAATTAAAGAAAAAGCTACGAATAAGACTAGTGTGGTGGTTAGTCAAAGATCTAAAGACGGATTTTTATTATCTCATACTAAATATTCAGAGTTTTTTGACCAGGCTTTAGCATCATTAAAGTTTATGCTAGAAAATTATACTTCACAACTGTTTCAGGACAAACTGACTGAAAACTTTGACAATACAAGGGGTTTATATAATTTGAGCACAGATTGCTATGAGTTCTCTTATTTGTATAACATATTACAACATGCAGCAAACCTGTCTAAAACCTTAGAATCAAGCAAAAAGTACCAAGATACAAGTCATATTTATGAAATATTGCCAAGATTAGATGCACTGAGCCAATTAATATCTTTAAATTGTTCGATTTTTTTTCCTACGGATAAAGATGGGAACACCGTCAATGGGCAATGGTTTACCAAATTTAAAAAAATATTTGATTATCAACATGTAACTTTACCTCTAGAGCGCATCTCTTCTTTATATGGCTCTTTTGACGATAAAGAATTTTCTTGGCTGGTGTTACCTAACAACACGAACAGATTAGTAACAGATATCTTCCATAATCCAGCAATAAGAAGTTTTCTATTCTTTGGGCGGCCAGAGGAGACCATTGAAGGTTTTATTCGTACTATGGTTGAAAATTCAGTTGGCCTATGCGAAAAGCGCAGTAAAGTGCAGGAGTGTGCGAAAAAGTCAATTTTCTTTGCAACGCGATTCGAAAAGATCTCCGCATTAAATGAAAGTATTCTATGTTTATCTTTAAAGAACAAGAACCAGTTAGATGATTTAATTAAAAAAAATAATGCAGGTGAAAAGAAACAGCTTAGAGATTACCTTTATTATGCTTATACAAAAAGCAAAATGCAAAAATATTTAGCAGAGAAAGCTAAGCTTAAATTGGCGCTTAATCAACGCTTAGACGAGTTTAACCAGATATTCTCAAAAATTATGGAAAAGTCAACACAACAGAGATTAGAGGAGTTAACGGCAGAAGAAATAATAATTTATAAAAGTATTGCTGGGCAACAGTTATCTATTCCAGAAAAAAGCATAATTGCTAGTAAACAGAATATTACTGACCATGATCTCAGTGCTATAGATGAGCTACTGTATAACATAGCGAATGATATTTTTACCAATTATAAATTAACAGCAAATGATGCACAGGATATTTTAGACTATCCGCAAATAACCCATTTGTTTTTAAGAGGTGAAGTTCTTGCATGTAATCTGATGCATGATGAAGAGTTTAAAAAAATATTTAAAAAAACTATCCATGATATATATATTATTAAGCTGCGCGGCGAAATGCGTGTGGAATTTAAACGTTTAGATGATCTGGTAAAACATGCCGAGAACATTAAGTCAGGTAATACTTGTTACGGATATAGTTATGCTCAGCTGTTGTTTAGCCTGACTGGAAATATACGTCGAGCTTTGTTTGCGTTAAGCACTAACTCAAGACTTAATATTGGCTTAGCGCATGGTCATATTAAATATATTCGGGAAAATGAGCTAGTTAATATTGCAGAACCCCTGTGGATTAACCATGAGGTGCTAAAAAAACTTTTTTGTGAATTTATTGAGCTAATGTGTAGAGGTTTTTTACAGGAGCTAACTAATAGTTATTTAGTCCCTTTACACATAGAAAATGGCAATCAAGAAGAAATAGTTGCATCGGCCTTGCTTGCAGCAGCGAAAAATTACTGCATAACACTGTTATTTTATAAAACAATTATAACAACTAAAAATGCTCAAGATGTGGTTATGTATTATATGCAAAAATATATGCAAGCATGTAAAATAGCATTGCCTGCAAGTAACGAATTTCTCAATGGTAAAAGTAATATGGATGTAGCTTTTCAAGATGAATTTAAACGTTATCTGCAGGATTTTATGCAGCAAAATTATGCAGGAGTAAAAAAGGTCTGCACATTATTAGATTTGTGTGATAAATATAAAAAATATTTAGAATATGTTGATGGCGATTTAAAACGTTTAGATGAGATAACTAGCGCGCCAAGTAGAAGTTATTTAGAAGCGACATATAAAATTTTCTGGTACATCGAATATTTTTTGAAAGCCAGAATTTATTATGCGGGTTTAACCAACCAAGACTGTACGAATAGAATTTTGCAGCTTGATAACTTTAGCGAGCAGTTAACTTCACAGAAGCAAAACGATCTCTCTACAGTAATAAGTCTGGCTAAGTTGGACTTATCTCGCGACACTAAAACATACTGGTACCCAGGATATTTTGTTTGTAAAGCACTATATTATTTATTAAAGTTGTTGAGTAAGTTAGTCCAATTGCTATTTACAGGTTATGCTTTAGACGAAGCTCAGGAATTTGATAATAAGCTTGATAAAGCTATGCATGCCGAGTATATTTATGATGAAGAGTATAAAGATAAACTTTCATTATTTTTTGATGAATCAAGTAAACATCCGGTCGGGTTAAGAGAGGCTTTTCAATGCGAAAAAAGCTTTTGATCATCGGTGTGATATTACTTTCAGGATGCTGCAATAAACTGACACGAGTAATTAGTATTGGTGATACTACGGTAAGACTGGTGCAAGAGAATTATGGCGATGGTAAAGTTTTTGTGCATTTACATGCTAATGAGACCACTGCTGCTCGCGCTGCGCGTCGGGTGGCTGGATTACAAGGCGGTACGCTAATAACTTTGCAGCATGCCAAAAGTAGAGATATTGAATTTAATTATCATGGTCGTCATTATGCCTTTGATCCTAACCGAATTTTTACGCATCAAGGCATAGTAGATACTCTTAAACAGCATAATTGCTATGATTATCAAGTGGTTCCAGAGATTCAGCGCTTAGCTCAACAAATTTTGGCCGCTATTCCTGAAGGGAAAATTATCGCCGTGCATAATAATAAAGATTATTCACTGCTAGATTATGCAAATAATCAGCCTTTGTTTAAGGATGCACAGCTTATATATCACAATCCCGATGTTTATTATCGAAATTTTTTCTTTGTAACGCAAATAAGTGACTTCAATAGATATAAAAACTTAGGTTTTAACGTCGTTTTGCAATCTCAACAAGCTCATGATGACGGCTCACTGTCGGTGAGATTTAAACAGCGCAGTTATATCAACGTGGAAGCGGGCTTCAATCAATATCTTTCGCAACTGCAGATGCTTAAGCAAGCATAATTTTAATTTTTTACTATACTCTTATCATGGTGCTTAATAAAAGAGTTCATCATGCAATATAAATTTCTATTAATTGGGTTAATTTTATGTTTATGTAGTTGTATGCACGATAGAGAGGTTAATGAGCAGATAGAGTTTAGGCCTAACTCCCAGGATTATAGTCCAGGATTTACAGGTTATTCCTCAGGTTTTGGGGGGTATGGTGGGTACCTTAATGGTTATGGACCATCTTTTTGGAACCCACGTTATTACTACTATACTGGTTACAACCAGGGTTATGGTGCTTAATCGCGTGCTCGCGAAACATATTCACCATTTCTGGTATCAACTTTGACTAGTTCATCAATCTGAACAAATAGTGGGACGCGAACCACCGCACCAGTTTCTAAGGTTGCTGGTTTGCCACCACCACCAGAGGTATCACCGCGAACCCCAGGATCTGTTTCAACAATTTTCAAAACTACAAAGTTAGGTGGAGTAACTTCTAATGGTTGATTATTGTAAAGAGTTACCACGCATAAATCTTGCTCTTTGATCCAAATTTTCGCGTTTTCCAATGCGCTAGCATCAGCTGCGTATTGTTCAAAAGTATCTGGAACCATAAAATGCCATAGTTCGCCGTCAAAATATAGGAAGGTCATTTCAACATCTGCAACATCGGCGGTAGGAAAGCTATCGCCAGATTTAACAGTGCGTTCTATAACGCGACCAGTTTTTAAGTTGCGTACTTTTATTCTGGTAAATGCTTGTCCTTTGCCGGGTTTGACGAACTCGCATTCTAAAACATTGCATGGGTCGTTATCTACTAATATTTTTTGCCCTTTTTTTAAATCATTACTACCAATTTCAGCCATTTTTTACTCCAAATATGTTACAATCTTTTTTTATATAAAAATTGTTATCAGCTTATCAATTATTTAAAAAAAATGCGAGTATTAATGTCAAATTGGCAACAAGAATTAATTCAGGGTTTCAGTAATGCACAAGATTTACTAGATTTTTTAGAAATTACCAGCATTAGTGGTGCTGAAAATACATTTAAAACGCGGGTGCCGCGCGCCTTTGCTGAACGCATGCAAAAAGGTAACGACCAAGACCCTTTATTGCTCCAGGTCTTAGCAACGCATCAGGAACTTGATTTTGTGGAGGGCTATTCGAACGATCCTTTGCATGAAGCCGAGTATAACCCAAGTCCTGGTATTATTCATAAGTATTATAATCGGTTGTTGTTTGTGTTAACAGCCGCATGCGCTGTAAATTGTCGCTATTGTTTTCGCAGACATTTTCCTTATCAGGATAATAATGCTGGTAAAAAAGGTTGGCATGGATTGCGGCATTATTTGCAAAGTCATGCTGAAGTTGAAGAATTAATATTAAGCGGTGGAGATCCGTTAATTCTTAATAATCAGCAATTTGCTGACTTTTTAGAAAATTTAGCTGATCTTGGTAGCTTAACGACTATCAGGATACATAGTAGAATACCAATAGTTTTGCCGAGTCGCATTGACGATGCATGGCTGAAATTATGGGATAAGTTTCCTTGGCAGAAAGTAATGGTTGTGCACTGTAATCACCCGCAAGAATTAGATGGCAGTGTTCACAAGGCACTACTACAGCTAAAGCAGCATGGATGGATTATTTTAAATCAAGCGGTATTATTGAAAGGAGTGAATGACAATGTTGATATCTTGGTTAGCTTAAGTAAGAAGCTATTTGCATTTGGGGTGATGCCTTATTATCTGAACTTGTTGGATAAAGTGCATGGAGCGGCACACTTTGAGGTGGATAGAAATGCTGCTTTAACCATTTATAAAGGCATACAAAATTTATTATCTGGTTATTTAGTGCCAAAATTAGTGCAAGAAATTGCTGGGGTCGGCCATAAAAGTTTAGTTTTGCAAAATATCTAGTATCGTGGCAAGATACATTTTTATGATACTTAAGGATAAGTCATGATATTGTTGAGCATCTTGATATTAATCGCGGCTGTAATATTTGCCGTAGTATTTGAGGTGAAAAAAAATGTTTGCTTTGTAGGCGCGCTATTGTATGGCGCTATGGGATTTTTAATCTTTAAATGGTCGTTTTTGGCGGTAACTATCTATACTGGAGCGCTGGGATTGTCATATCTATTATCCATTCAGACACAATGGCAGTTTTGGCTTAGCAAGTTTTTTTATAAAAATCTTGGGCATTTTATTCCCAAGTTATCAGATACCGAAGAGCAGGCCTTAAAATCTGGTGATGCTTGGCTTGAGGAGATGATTTTTACTGGAGATGTTGAGTGGGGGAAATTGCGGCTTGCTGCAACTGAGCTTACAGAAGAAGAAAATCAGTATTTAAATGAAGAAGTAAATATACTCTGTAGAATGATAGATGATTGGCAGATAAATTGCTCGCAATCCTTGCCAGAAAATGTTTGGCGCTACATGCGTGATAATGGTTTTTTGGGTTTAGTTATTAGTAAAGAGTTTGGCGGGAAAGGCTTTTCTGCCCGAGCACACTCAGAAATTATTTTAAAAATTGCGAGTCGTTCGCCTTCTGCAGCAGTAACTGTTATGGTTCCTAATTCTCTTGGCCCTGGTGAGTTGTTGATGCATTATGGTACAGAGCAACAAAAACAATATTTTTTACCACGTTTAGCCCAGGGGCTTGAAGTACCTTGTTTTGCTTTAACTGAACCAGAGGCTGGCAGTGATGCTACCTCTATTCAATCTGAAGCAATTGTTTGTATGCATAACAATGAATTATCACTGCAGTTGCAACTAAATAAGCGCTGGATTACTTTGGCGCCAATTGCGACTTTAATTGGTGTGGCAGTAAATTTGAAAGATCCGGATAATCTTTTGCAAGGTTGTGGGGCGGAGGGCATTACTTGCATTTTGTTGCAAAGAGAAACCGCAAATTTAGAAGTTGGTCCGCGCCATTTGCCTGCAGGACAAGCTTTTATGAATGGTACTGTCAGAGGCAACAATATCGTTGTGCCGATTAATCAAATTATAGGTGGTCAAGAACAAGCTGGAAATGGCTGGCATATGCTAGTTGAGTGTTTATCAATAGGCAGGGCTATTTCTTTACCAGCTCTTGCCACAGCGGCATCAGCAGTGTCTTACTTAACAGCAGGAGCCTTTTCAAGGCTCAGAAGGCAATTTAATACCGAGATTGTTAATTTTGAGGGAGTGCAAGAGAAATTAGCGCAAATTGCTGGGTTACAATATTTAATTAATGTAACGCGCCTATTAACATTGGCAGCAGTCGATGCTAATAAAAAACCCTCTGTGGCGTCGGTGATGGCAAAATATTTTAATACTGAACTTGGCCGGCAAGTTATTAATCATGCCATGGATGTGCATGGTGGGCGTACCGTAGTAGATGGGCCGCGCAATTATTTATTGCATCATTACGAAGCTATTCCAATTTCAATCACGGTTGAAGGGGCGAATATTATGTCGAGGAATTTGTTGATTTTTGGACAAGGCTCAATGGTCTGTCATCCCTTTATACGTAGAGAATTTTATGCATTACGTAATCAAGATCATCAGGCTTTTCATGAAGTGTTTTGGGAGCATGTTGCCTATTCAATCAAAATATTTTGTAAAGCGATAGCTGCAAGCTTTACCGGTGGGCGTTTAATCAAAGTTCCATCATTGGCATTTAAAAGGCAAAAGTTTTTAAGATTAACTTATGCCTTTGCATGGTTAGCAGATTTCTCTTTAATTACTTTAGGTGGACAGTTAAAAAGAACAGAAAGGTTGTCAGCCCGTCTGGCAGATGCTTTTTCTTATTTGTATTTAGCTTTGGCGGTGTATGCTGATTTAGCGGGAAAAACAAGCTTAGATGAGTTAGACAAAACGCAGGCGGCATGGTCTTTGCAGTATTGTTTTGCCGCAGCGCAAAAAGCAATGATAGATTTTACGCGCGCATACCCAAATCGCCTGATTGCTTGGTTTATCAAATTAGTTATTGCGCCGTTTGGGCAAACCTTTCAAATGCCAGCTGACAACCTTGATAAAAAGATTGCAGAAGAGATGTCTGGGGCGAGTAATTATCGTGATTACTTACGAGATAAAATCTATCTTTCTGGTGACGCAAATCAACCTATAGATAGAGTTGAGATGGCTCTGCAACAGTATTTAGACTTGCAGCCTGTATATAAAAAACTTACTGATATTCGTAAGTATAAATTTCATGAGATTGCAAGTTATTTAGCAGAGCAAGTTAAAAATCATCATATTTTAGAAGCAGAAAAGCAAGCTATTTTGCTTGCTGAGCAAGCTCGTTATGATGCATTACAAGTAGATGTTTTTAATTTTAATACTGGAGAAAAGAATGGCAAAAATGCCCGGGAATCTTCAACAGCAAGTGTTTGATACTATCTTGCAATACTGCGGTTCTTCAGAGATTACGCGGTACGCGCAAAAAAAATTATTGAGCGCAGGTTTTGATAACCAATACGTAGACCAGCTAAAGGAGCTAGACTACCAGCAAATTAGAACGGAAAAAAATATCCAACAAGCAGTGCTTGCCGGCAATGAAGTTACTTTGCCAGTAGCCGATAAAGGGGAAGTTATTGCTGGTATGCTAGCATTAGGCGAAAAAATAAGTACACTCATTGACCAGATTATTATTAATATTGTAACTGATTCAGACGCTAATTTTATTGGTTGCAACTTCTTAGCTGATAATATGGAGCTAAGTGCGTGGTGCGAGAAAAACAACTTAGTTGTTGATGATTATATCGCAGGTCTGCAAGCTTACTTGGAGAGCGCATTAAATTCAGTTGGCATAAGTATTAAGGGTGGATTTTTTTATAACAAAAATGGCCGTAAATGTTCTAACTTTGACTTGGCAAGTATAATTAAAGGCAACAAGACTGAAGAAATACTTGCTAAGATAATGAAAAATAATGGAGTGTTAGCGCCAGATGGCATGGTTGCTTTAGGTACAAAAGTAAATCAACCGCAGGAAGATGTTACAACAAAGCCGCAATAGTTAATATTTTTGAGCGCTGCAGGTGTGCCGATATCTTGCCAAAAACCGGAGTAGACTTCTCCGGTTAGTTTTTTGGCGGCAATTTGCGCAAATATCCAGTCACGCAGACTGTGCCGTCCTATTGGCAACTGTAATAGTGATTTAGTTTTATAGTATGCGATGCCAGAAAATATATACTCAGTACTATGTGGCAGTATTAAATTATTGGTTGTTGAAAGACCAAAGTTCCCAGGTGGTAAATGCGAGGCATGCGGGACAAGGATAAGATGGCCATTGCAGTTATCATGTATGTCAAGGTTTTGTTGAGGGATATAATGGGTGTAGATGTCGGCATTTAAACATAAGATCAACTTAGTTGATAAATTATAGTGTCTGACCACCATGGCCAGAGTACCACCAGTTTCTAAACCACCAGGAGGCTCAGCAAAGTACTCAATATTAACACCAAATTGCTGTCCGGAGCCAAAATAATGTTTTATTTTGTAACCAAGGTAAGCGAGGTTGATAATTACATTTTTTACACCTATGGCAGATAAGCATTTGAGATGATATTCAAGCAATGGCTTGTTATTTACTAAGACCATAGGTTTGGGGGTGTCTTTTGTATAGGGCATAAGACGCTCACCGCGTCCGGCCGAAAAAATGAGCGCGGTATCTAGCATGGGTGTTTCTCGAGAAAAACTGGTGCAACAGTGTTTGCCAAGTACTGATAAAAGTCTTTAAACTCCGCTAGTTGCTCGAGGGCATTGATAGTATATTCCCAAACCCGGGGAAGATCTTGCAGATAGCGCGCTTTATTATCGCGGTAATGAATTCTGGCAAATATACCTAGTACTTTTAGATGGCGCTGTAAGCCACACAATTGAAACTCATGCCAAAACTTATTGTATTCGGAGCTCTTATTGATTTTTTTGAGAAAATACTCGCAATATCGTTTTTGTACATTAGGCTCCCAAACTATGTAGCAATCTTTTAATAAAGACACAACGTCATATGCTCTTGGGCCTAGCATGGCATCTTGAAAATCGATCACACCTAATTGTGAATTGTTAATGACCATGAGATTTCTGGAATGGTAGTCACGATGAATAATGGTCTTGGGGAACAAATCGATTTTGTTGACTAATTTTGTAAAGGTTTGTGATAACAAGTTATTATCGACGGTTAAGTTAAGATGTCTGTTTAAAAACCAGTCAGAAAATAATTGTAGTTCAGTGTGCATATGTAAGCTATTAAAGCTTGGTAATTGGTTAAATTCTTGATAAGTGGCATTCTTTTGCAGGGTTGCCAGCTCATCCAAAGCATTTTTGTAAAAAATATCAATATTGTTAATATTAATAATATCGAGTAGTTGTGTTGATCCGAGGTCTTCAAGCAAAATCAATTTTTGCTCGTGACATACGTGGTAGATTTTTGGGACCCGCACGGCTAATGAATCAAGTAGTTTACTAACCAGTGCAAATTGTTGAGTATCCTCTGCTGCATATCTGGCATCCATGAGAATTAAACTACCAGGGAGCTGATCGTCAAATACACCATAAACACGATAATACTTACGAAGGCTAGCATCTCCGTGTAATTCTTGCATTTGATGTATATTAAAATGACAAGCATTTTGCAGCCAATCTTTAAGTAGGTCTTGCTGATTTAACATGCTATAATCCCATGGCAAATTAAATCTGTATTATATACTAATAGGTAAGATGTGATAATAAAAAATAAATATAACGTAATTATTATTTTTATTGGTTTATTTACTTTACCAGTATGCGCTTGTATTTCTCCGGCTAAAAAACAAGCAATATTGAATCAAAGCGGTGCTGAAGAAAGATTTTTGACTAATATCCAATGGCAGAGTGCGCAGAATTTTTGTGGCGGCTTTTTTGCAAAAGATCCACTAATGGCAATCTTGCCGCGCGACCAAATTAAATTATCAGCAAGTCAGGTTGAATTGTCTGCAGAGGGCTGTTCTAATCTATCTGGAGATGTAGCAATTCAGCAAAATCAACGCCTATTGCAGGCTGATAATGCGTATATTTATCGAAACCATAAATCGGGAAAAATCGAACGGATTGAGTTATTCAAGCATATTAAAATAAGCGAGCCCGGCAAAAAAATTGTTGGTGATTATGCAATTTATGATCCAATAAAACAAACAGGGAAGGCTTGGAATGCAGGTTATATACTAGATTTAATACGTGCACATGCTATTTTGCCTGGCTGGGGACGAGCCAAGTATGTAACCAAAGATGCCGATGGTATTATTTATTTAGAAGAGGCTAGCTTTTCAACCTGCTCTCCAAGTTTTACAACCTGGAATATTTTTGCGCAACACTTGGCCTTAAATACGAAAACCGAGCGCGGTATTGCCAAGCACACAACCTTTCGTGTTTTCAACAAACCCCTGTTATATATGCCATATCTTAGCTTTCCGATTTCTGGCAAACGTCAATCTGGGTTTTTAACGCCAACCATCGGCTTTACTAATATTGGCGGCTATAATATTTCTATTCCTTATTACTGGAATATTGCTCCAAATTATGATGCCACATTAAATCCGCAAATTTATACCTTGCGTGGGCTTATGTTAGGAGGGGAGTTCCGATATTTATTACCTGGCACTTCGGGAATGCTATCGGGCAATTTTTTACCAAATGATCAAATGTTTGCGAAATTTTTAACCTCGAATCAGGCAGTATACCCGCAACTTGATAATCTTTCTAAAAATAGGTGGTCAGTAATTTTTAAAGATGACTCTGTCTTGCCATTAGGTGTTGGTATGAAAGTTGATTATCAAAAAGTATCTGACGATTATTATTTTCAGGATTTTAGTAATAATTTATCAATAATGACGCAGAACCAAATTTTACGTCAAGGCGAGCTTAATTATCAAACAGAGCATTGGTACTTAAGGGCTATGTTACAAAGCTATCAGACCTTACAACCCATAAATCAATCTTTTGTAACACAGCTATATGCAAGGCAGCCGCAAGTTATGGCTAATGGCATTTATAATGATGTTTTGGGCGGAGATTTGTTAATACAATCGCAATATGATCAATTTCAGTGGATTGGTTACCAGTTAGCCCCGCAAGGGCCACGGTTCCATTTCAATCCTAATTACTCGTATAGTTTTCAGAAAAGCTGGGGGTATTTAAAGCCCAGTATTGAATTGATGACTAATTTGTATCAACTTGACAATGTCATGGATAATGCTGTAAAAAATTATTCTGCATTTATTCCGCGCTATAGTGTTGATTCTGGATTGTATTTTGATAGAAATGCCAGATTTTTAAATCACTCCTGGCAGCAAACTATCGAGCCAAGGCTGTATTATTTATATGTCCCTTATCAAAATCAAACAGTCGTACCTGCGTTTGAATCTGCATATATGATTTTTAATACAGACCAATTATTTAGGCCTAATCGTTTTTCAGGCTTTGATAGAATCGGCGATACTAATCAAATTTCATATGCGTTGAGCTCTAGATTAATTAATCCTAGTAATGGCATCGAAAAACTAGCAGTGACGGTTGGGCAGTCAGGATATTTTTCTGGAAGAAAATTGAACCTCTGTTATTCTGAAAACGGACAGGATTGTCAAGAGGACCCATTAACGTTAGGATATTTATCACAAACCGCATCATTTTCACCTTTAGCCTCGCGAGTAGTATATGCACTTACCCAAGATTTAGCGGTAATTGGCAATTACGCTTATGATGTCTATGCAAGAAATTCAAATAATGGTGATCTTAATTTACATTATCAACCTGCGCCAGATAAAATTATTCATCTAGGATACAGTTATTTGGTCAATGGTAATGTGATCTCAGGTTTGAAAGCGCCGTTAGATCAACAAGCACTCGACCAAATTTCAGCAGGGTATGCTTGGCCATTAACAGAGCACTGGAGTACTCTGGGAGTATATAGTTATAATATTTCCAATCAATATGCTATGTTGACTTTTGGTGGAGTTCAGTATGATAGTTGTTGTTGGGCGTTTAGACTTTTAGGGGGGAGAGTATTTCAAAGTTTAGCTCCAGAAACCCTAGCCCCACAGTATAATAACAATATATATTTTCAAATTTTACTTAAAGGAATAGGCTCGGCTGCAAATAGTGATCCGGCCGCAACTATTCAAACATATCTACCAGGATTGTATAATATTTTCAAAAATTAGAGGTATAAAAAATGAATAAGATTACCATTTTAATAGCATTTTTATTGTTAAGCTGTATGGCTTTTGCCCAACCTCTTGATTATGCTGTTGCCGAGGTTAATGACATGATCATCACTAGGAGTGAGTTAGATAAGCATTTAGCAGATACCAAACTGCAATTGCAAGCAGCTCAACAGCAAATCCCATCCGAAGACGTGTTGCGCAAAAAAGTATTAGAGCATTTAATCGATGTTCATTTACAACTTCAGGTGGCTAAAACTAATAATATTGTTTTAGAAGAAGAAGAGTTAGACGATATTATTCACAATATCGCTGTGCAAAATAAACTTACTACTGAGCAATTGCGTGCGGAAATTGTTAAGCATAATCTAGATTGGAATTCATATCGTGAAAATCTAAAAAAAGAAGTTCTGTTGACTAGAACCCAACAGCAAGCAGTAGCAGGAGATATTCGCGTATCAGATAGACAGGTGGAAGACTATTTATCTGATGCAATAGCAGAGCAGGTAAATCAAAAAAAATTCCATCTCCAAAATATTGTTGTTCCGGTGCCAGAAAAACCCTCGGTAGAGGAAGTGAATTTGGCCAAACAAAAAGCTCAAAAGCTGCTGAGCATGGTGAAATCTGGGGCTAATTTTAGCCAGCTTGCTGTAACTGAATCTAGCGATGAGTACGCTTTAGACGGGGGGGATTTAGGTGAACGTTACTTAGCAGAGTTGCCGGAAGTATTTGCTAAAGAGGTTATAGATATGCAGGTTAACCAGATAAAGGGGCCAATTAGAACGCCAAATGGATGGCAACTGATTAAATTGCTAGCAGTAAATGAAGAAGATATTCATCATAAAATTGTGAAAACACATGTTAAACATATTTTAATTAAATCCGGTCCACAAATGACCGAAGCTGAAGCTGAGCGATTTATACAAAATTTATCACATCAGCTTAAGGCTGGGAAAAAATTTGATGTACTTGCCAAACAATATTCTGTAGATGCAGCAACAGCGGTCAAAGGTGGCGATATGGGCTGGGTGGTTTCGAATGAATTAGTGCCACAATTTGCAGAAGTTATGGATAAGATGCACGAGGGGCAGATAAGTGAGCCGTTAAAATCACCGTTTGGATGGCATATTATGCAGGTCGTTGAAAGAAAAACTGAAGATGATTCTCTGGCTTTTCAAAGGCAAAAAGTGCGTGCCATGTTGCAGCAAAAAAGATTTGAGCAAGCCGTGCAGGTTTGGCAGCAACATATTCGTGCTCAAGCCTATATTAACATTATTGATAAACAATTAGCATGAACAAACCTATATTAATAACTACCGGTGAGCCGGCAGGGGTGGGCCCTGATATATGTTTAGCAGCGTCTCTGTGGCAAGAAAATCTAGTTTTTGTTGGCGATATCAATATGCTCAGACAACGAGCAAAAATATTGAGCATTGCTGTTGATATTATTGAGTATGCGCCACATAAAATAGCAAAACCAGGCCAAATGATGGTGCAGCATATTCCATGTTTGGGCACAGTGGTTCCGGGATTACTGAATGACATTAATTCAGTTGCTGTTTTAGAAATGCTGCAGTGGGCGTGTGAGCAAACATTGTTTGGCGAATTTAGTGCGCTTGTAACCGCTCCAGTTCATAAAGCGCATTTGCAGATTGCGGAGCAAAATTTTCTAGGGCACACGGAGTTTTTTCAAAAAATATGTCAAGCACCGCAAGTAGTTATGATGTTAGCTGATAAAAAATTTCGTGTAGCCCTGGTAACAACCCATTTACCAATGCGTCAAGTACCAGATGCCATAACTGCCGAAAAAATTATTAACGTCGTGGAAACATTGAACTTAAGTTTGCAACACGATTTCAAAATTGCGCAACCATCAATAGCTGTTGCTGGCTTAAATCCGCACGCAGGTGAAAATGGTGCGCTTGGTAATGAGGAATTATTAATTATTCAGCCGGCAATTGAGCAATTGCGTGCTAAAAATATAAATGTTACTGGTCCGTTTCCAGCCGATACTATGTTTTTACTACCAGGAATTGATGTTTTTGTTGCTATGTATCATGATCAAGGGTTGGGTGTTTTAAAATATGCTACTTTTGGTAATGCTGCAAACATAAGTTTGGGCTTGCCAATTATCAGAACTTCAGTTGATCACGGTACCGCATTGAACATTGCCGGTACAAACCAAGCTAACACATCTAGTATGAAAATTGCTATAGAAATTGCCACAGAAATGGCGGTTAATCGAGGTCTATTATGAAAATAACTCTAATAGCTGCAGTTGCTAGTAATTATGGAATAGGGCTTAATGGCCAGTTATTGTGGCATCTGCCTGCCGACATGGCTTTTTTTCGTCAACACACGCTGCATAAAACCATTCTAATGGGAAGAAAAACATTTGAATCTATAGGACACCCGCTTAAAAATAGAGAAAATATAGTTCTATCACGTAGCAAGCAGGATTTTCCATTAGTAAAAACTATTCAGAGTGTTGCTGAGTTAGAAAACTATGATCAAGAAATAATGGTCATTGGTGGTGAGCAGATTTATAGGTTGTTTCTACCGTTGGCGCAACGCATAATATTAACGGAGGTCGATGCTAATCTACAAGCGGACACATTTTTCCCAAGTTTTGACAAAGAAACCTATACTTGCTGCAAGGCAAAGGAACATTTGGCTGACCAAAACAACCAATATAAGATGATTTTTAAGGAATATGTAAAAAAATAATCTTTAGTAGTTATTGTTTGCACAGATTCTGTGCTGTATTAAAAAAAATGATAAAAAAATTAAAAATAGTGTTGACAAACTAGTTGGAAAGAGTAGAATGCACATCACCAGGTTGAGTGGTGAAGATGATTAAGAAACAAGAACTTGAAACAAACTGAGTGGGCACTTTGTCAGAAGAAGTTGAAG
>Ga0214917_10000219_pt1 | contig 73591 bp, 62 predicted proteins | sample LL_1208_BB_MetaG_FD_177983 | JGI IMG/M metagenome (GOLD analysis project Ga0214917, IMG submission 177983) | Freshwater microbial communities from Lake Lanier, Atlanta, Georgia, United States - LL_1208_BB | ecosystem: Environmental > Aquatic > Freshwater > Lake | place: USA: Georgia | collected... | reverse complement strand
ATTTGTTTTTACAGGCCTTTTTCTCGGTGCCGTCTGTTTGGGAGCTCCTCAAAATCAGGATGAGGAAACCAGCTCCCAGATAAAAGAACTGCAAATGCTGGAATCTTTCGGAGCAGTGAACGATTACAAATGGCTGGGCGTTTTGGATGTCCGTCCAACTGCTGCACTCAAGGGGCAAGACAGCTTTCGTTTTGAGAACTCTGCTGAAGTGGGTTACCAGTTCTCTCCTGCTTTCAGTCTGATTTACCATCAGGATTTTTGGATGAACCTCTACAATTCTTCACTTGCGGGCGGAGAAAATGGGATGGGGTTCATCGTTCAGGATGGCTTCTTTGATTGGTATCGAGACAGGTTTTTAGAAAGTGCTGATAAAACTTGGTCCCTGAGTTATGAGGGCCGTTTGATTGTTCCTGTTAAAGCCGTTCGACGGGAAGCTGGAATGATTTCTGCGTTAAGAACCTATTTCATTTTGGGAAAAAAATTAGGTGAAGCGGTCACTGTGAATTTAATCGAAGCCCCGATTCTCCATGCCTATGGCAAAGCCGCATATGATGGCAATGCGAACCCTCTTTTTGAAAATCGAGTGAGCTTGCAGGTTTCAGTGAACTTATCGAAAGAGCTTGGATTTGCTTTTCCAATCTCTTGGAGTGCCACCAAAATGCGAAAGACTCCGGGTAACAAATCATCGGATGAGGTTCAAAACTTTGTTTGGATTAATCCGGAGTTGAGTTACACCGTGGATTCCAACTACAGCATCGGCATGGGTTATTACGATACAACCAGTTTGATCAGTTCAGATCTATCAGCTTTTCAGATTGGTGAGGGCCTTGAAGACGGCGTTGTTCAAGTGTTCTTAAGAGCCAGTTTATAATCGTGGTACAATTAGGCCTCTAAACACCTGAAAACAGAGGCTCTATGACCCGAAGCACCATCTTTGTTTTTTGCGCTTTTCTTGCAAACCTTTCGATCGCTGAGGATACGATTCCTCTAAAGTCCCAAAGCACCCAATCCCAAAAAGAAAAAGCATCAGACTTCCAAGCCCAACCCTACATTTCCTCGCTGGGAGTGTTCGGCAGTTCCCGAGTTAATGAAAGCATGATCCGACAATTTCTCGGTAAAGAATTGGATACTTGGTTGGCAAAAGGTCTTAAGGGGGATGAAACCGCTCTGAAAATGGAATTGGAACTGGCGGATAAGGTGAAGAAAAAATTTGATTTTGCAGTGGCAGATTGGACTGTCATGCAGTTCTTTGAGCCTTCCGACTTGGCCATTCATGTGACTCTGGATGTGGTTGAAAAAGGGGATGTCTCAAAACGGATGCCTTTCAAAGCTGCTCCAAAAGGGAATTTTAAAGATCCCGACGGGCTTTTAGCAGCGTGGAGGCAATACGAAGAATTAGCTCTCGATTTAGTTGAGGCGGGTACGATTACTCCCGATGCTGAGAAATGCCCGGCCGTTCATTGCCCCTTTGGACATTCTCACAAGAAGCTCAAGCCTTTTGAGAAAATCTTTTCGGAGGGAGTTAAAAAGAACGAGAAAACCCTGGTTGAAATCCTGAATCAAAGCGCCCAGATGGATGACAGAGCTTCGGCTGCTTACCTTCTAGCTTATTTAAACGATCCCAATCAAGTCGCCTCTTTGTTGATCCCGGCTATTAAGGATTCAGAGCCCTTGGTTCGAAATAATGCTCTCAGGGTCTTGGGAGACATTGCGGAAAGAAACAAAGAAGTCGTGTTACCCAGCAAGCCTTTTTTGGAAGCTTTGGAGTTTCCCCGGTCATCCGACCGGTCTAAAGCTGTATTTGTAGTGTTGATGATGAGCGCAGGGTCCCAGCAAACCCGCGAGGAAATTCTAAAAACCAGTGTTCCGGCCCTTTTAGCCATGCTGAAAGGCAATCAACCCGACCAGAGGGATTTTTCACACAACATCCTAAGGAAAATCTCCGGCAAAGAGTTCCCAGCCACGGATTTGGTGGCTTGGAACAACTGGTACCAAAAACTCTCCCAAGAACGGGCCCTTACTTCCGGAAAACCCAAGGAATCGAAGTAGATTTTATGACAAAGGTGTGACAAAACAGCCTTAAGTTTCTGATAGGCTTGAAGTTATGAAGTTACATCTTTGGGGAACCGATTTCCGGCGCAGCTCCGCCGAATTACGAAAGCGTTTGGCGTTCTCAGCAGAGGAACGCAATGAACAAATTCGAAAGCTTCTCTCGTTAGGCTTCCAAGATCTGGTCTATTTGGCCACTTGCAATCGTGTTGAATTCTATACCACCATCCCTGATTACTTCAGCGACAGCCGCTCACTTTGGATAACTCTTTTGAAAAGCCTCGGTTTAGAGGAGGATGTTTTCTACAAAGGGTACCATCTTGAGGGAAAATCAGCCGTTCGGCACCTGATCCGCGTAGCAAGCTCTTTGGAATCTTTGGTGGTGGGAGAATCCCAGATTTTAGGCCAACTGAAAGAATGTTTGTTTCTGACCAAAGAAGCAGGCCTTCCTGTTAAGAATGCTTTGGAGCGGTCTTTTCATTTGGCTTTTGAAACTGCCAAAAAAGTCAGAGCGGAAACTGCTTTGGGAGAAAAATCAGTCTCAGTGGTGAGTTTGGGACTGGATCATTTAAGGGAAATGCAAGAAAGAATCCCTCTTGAGCAAGCGGTCGTGGTCGGTCGCGGTTCAACCAGTATTTCGGTCATTCACTGGTTGCGAAAAAATCACCCCGAAGTTCCCATCCTCTGGGTTAATCGAAATCTTGAGGTTTTGGATCAGTTTGCTGAAGGGATCGTATTGCAGAAGCAGAGTCTGAAAAGCTTCTTAAAATCCCCATCGGAATTTTCACATTTGTTTACTGCGACTTCCAGTGTGGATCCGATTTTCACCAATGAGTTTTTTGACAAATTGTCTTTGAAAAAACGAGCTGTCTTTGATTTTGCTCAACCCGCAGATGTGGGACCTGTCGAGGGAAACCAGTTGGAAGTCTTCCGATTGGATCACCTCCAGCAGGAGGCTCAACGAAATCGCGAGCTTCGTGCCGAATCGGTCAAGCAAGCAGAAAAAATCATCGAAGAAGCTATCAGACAGCACTTGCTTCAGCAAAAAGAGGCCCCGGTTCTTCGCGATTTTAATCAGATCGAATCGGTGTTTGAAGAAGAGTTATTGCGGGCTTATTGCTTCATCGAGAAGGATTTTCCTTCTGAATATCAATCCAGTCTCAAAAAACTGGCCGAGGGAATTGTAAAAAAGAATCTGCATCTATCTCGCGAGCATTTGAGAAATATTCTAAGAAGAGTGGCTGATATTGGTTCGGATTCGATGGTGGTATGAAGTATCGTCTTGGTACCCGAAAAAGCGAGCTGGCTCTAAAGCAATCGGAGTCCATCCAAAAGCTTCTTGAAAAGAAAGGCTGCCTCACTGAGCTCGTGCTCATAGAGAGTGAGGGAGACACTCAAACCTCAAAGCCTTTGTATGAAATCGAAGGAGATGGGCCTGGCTTGTTTACCAAGCGCTTGGAAAAAGCCCTTCTCGAAAGAAAAGTGGACTTGGCAGTACACTCACTGAAAGATCTGCCCACTCTCCAACCTCCGGGATTGAAAGTCGCCGCCACTCCAAAGAGAGAATCCGTTTCTGACTGCTTGGTGCTTTTGGAGGATCACTTTGAAGCTTCTCAGTACTTGGGATTAAAAGAAAAAGCAGTGGTCGGCACAAGCTCTTTGAGAAGGCAGGCTCAATTGAAAGCTGTGAGACCCGATTTGGAGGTCATTTCCTTGAGGGGGAATGTTCCAACCCGGTTGAATGCAGTCCGTTCCGGAAAAGTGGATGCGGTGGTTTTGGCGGAAGCAGGTTTGAACCGTTTGGGGACTTCTTTGGAGGGGTTTCGGAAACAAACTCTTCCCTTGGATCGGTTTGTTCCCGCTCCAGGGCAAGGGGCATTGGCTATTGAGGTTCGGGAAGATTGCCCCAAAGACCTCTTGGAAGCTATTCACACTCTAAACGATGCCGGCGCTGAACTCGCCACAAGAATTGAGAGAAGAATTTTGAGGGAGCTTGAGGGGGGATGTACTTTGCCCTTGGGGGTTCTTTGCCAAAAAGATGGCAAGTCACTGAAAGTAAATGCTTTTCTGGGTGTTGTGGCTGGCGGAAAAGGGCCTCAAAAAGGGCCGGTCCTCTGGGACAGTTTTCACCGTTTTGACATCTTGGGCACAGTTGAACACACTCTCGTCTCCCAAACGGTCGAATATTTTAGGAGTCGAGCGCATGCGAACCAATAAGAAAATCATTGTTACGGGTGAACACAACGATTCGGGGAACCGATACCCCTCCAATGATAACACCGGTACTACTTTGTTGTGGCAAGAAGTGCCTGTTTTGGATTTCGAGCGCTTACCGGTTGAAGAAAAACTCTTCAAGGAAATGGCAGAAAAACCATTTGATTGGATCATCTTCACCAGTGTTCGCGCTGTGCGTTTTTGGAGCGATATTTTGCTCGAACACAACTTGGATTTTCCCATCGAAACACAAGTCGCATGTATCGGTGAAACAACGGCTCATGCAGCGGAAATGGATGGATACACTCCGGATTTTTTCCCCACAGAGCCCGGGAGCGAAATGTTTCTTCAGGAGTTTGAAGATCTTTTGAGCAACCGTGCTCAAAAGCCTCGAATCATCATACCCGCTGCTTTGGGGGGACGCACGATGATCTCCGACAGACTGAGACTGTTGGGATGTGAAGTAGTGCGATTGCCTATCTACAAGTCGACGCCACGACGGGATATTTCCAATCACCTTTCTCAAAAAGATTTGGAAGAGGCCGCGCTGGTTCTCTTCACAAGTCCTTCTTCTGTCGATGCTGTGAGCTCTCTTTTTGATCTGAATGAAAAAGTCAAAATTGGCTCCATGGGTAACTTTACTCGTGAACATTTGTTGCAGAAGGGGATTTCAAAAGTTTTGACTTTGCCGGAGGGCGATTTTCAAAAAGTCGGCGAAATTTTATGTTAATCAGGCCTCGAAGACTTCGGGACAACCCGGTTATTCGAAACTTGGTGCATGAAACCCACCTTTCTCTGGAACACCTCATCCAGCCTTATTTTCTGACAAAAGATCCAAGAGGCCAGGAGCCTATCCAGGGATTTACGGGCGTTTTTCGCTGGGGAATGGAAGCCCTGAAAAAACAAATCAACAAAGATCTGGAAAATGGATTGAAGAGCTTTCTGCTCTTTGGCGCTTCTGACGAAGGGCTTTTGCCAGAAGCCATTTCAAGTTTGAAAAAAAACTTTGGAGACGGTCTTTTATTGTTCTCGGATATTTGTCTTTGCCCCTATACAGATCACGGGCATTGCGGAGTGGTGAATGAGGGGCGTGTCGATAACGATCTGTCTCTTGAGCCTTTGGCAAAAATGGCTTTAGCTCACGCTCAGGCAGGAGTTGATTTTGTGGCTCCTTCCGACATGATGGACGGTAGAATTGCAGCCATTCGAAAACAACTCGATGAAAAAGGGTTCTCTCAAACAGGTATTCTGGCTTACTCCGCAAAATACGCTTCAAGTTATTATGGCCCTTTTCGTGAAGCCCTTGGCTCCTCGCCCAAAGCAACCGATTTTCCTCGATTGAAGGATCGGTCGACTTATCAGATGGATTTTAGAAATACACAGGAAGCTCTCCGTGAATTGAAACTGGATCTGGACGAAGGGGCTGATCTGGTGATGGTGAAGCCTGCTCTGGCCTATTTGGATATCATCAAGTCTTTCAGGGCCGAGTCGACAGTTCCAGTGGTGGCCTACTCCGTCAGTGCGGAATTCGAAATGGTCAAGGCCCTTGTTGCCAAAGGTATGGCCGATGAAAAATCCATGGTCCTTGAAAACCTGACGGCCATCCGTCGAGCGGGTGCCCAAATGGTAATTACTTATTTTGCGACAGAATTGGCTGAGAAAGGGTGGCTGTAAAATGATTTCTGAAAAAGGCCGTAAACTTTTTGAACGGGCAGCGGCAGTGATTCCAGGAGGAGTGAATTCTCCTGTGCGTTCTTTCAAGCACGTAGGAATGAATCCCATCTATTTTGAGAGAGCTGAAGGCCCTTTCCTTTTTGATGTGGATGGAAAACGCTATGTTGATTTGTGCCTTTCCTTCGGTCCCCATTTATTGGGGCACAGTCACCCCGCAGTTGTGACTGCAATTACAGAACAAGTAAAAAAAGCGACGAGCTTTGGCGCTTGTCACCCGATGGAAATCGATCTGGCAGAAACCATTCTCAAGTTTTATCCCTTCTTGGACAAAGCTCGCTTGGTGAATAGTGGGACTGAAGCTGTCATGACGGCTGTTCGGGTGGCACGGGGATTCACAAATCGGCCCAAGATTCTGGTCTTTGATGGTTGCTACCATGGTCACAGCGATGGGCTTCTGGCAAAAGCCGGCAGTGGAGTGGCAGAACTCGTTGAGGCGTCGTCGAGCGGAGTCCCTTCATCGATTGTTGAGGATACTTTAATTGCCCGCTTGGATGATTTTTCGACTGTGGAAGCGCTTTTCAAAAAACACCCGACTGAAATAGCTGCTGTGTTGATGGAGCCCATTCCAGCAAATTATGGCCTTTATGTGCCCTCAAGAGAACTGCTTGAAAAAATTCAACGCATAGCCAAGACCCACGGAGCGCTATTGATTTTCGATGAGTGCATCAGCGGTTTTCGGGTCACTTCTCAAGGGGCTTGCGGGTATTACGACATGCAACCGGATATAGTGACCATGGGCAAGATCGTTGGAGGAGGTCTGCCACTGGCTGCCGTCGCAGGCAAGAAAGCCATCATGGATAAACTGGCTCCAGTGGGAGATGTTTATCAAGCGGGAACTCTTTCTGGAAACCCATTGGCCGTGGCCGCGGGGCTGGCGGTTTTGAGGGAAATTCTCGCCAACCCGCCTTATGCAATCATTGAAGAACGAACGAAGCGCTTTGTAGCCAAACTTGAGCAAGTTATTTCGTCAAAATACCCTGCCCGAATCCGACACTTGAGTTCCTTGTTTTGGATTGAGTTTGGGGAGGGCTCCAACTCTTTTCCTCCGGAAGTGACGCCAGAGAACAAGAAAATTTATTCGGATTTTTTCAAGAGAGCCTTGGAAGCGGGGATTTATTTTGCTCCATCGCCGTACGAGGTTTCTTTTATGTCAGTGACCCATACGGACTCTGTTTTGGATGATGTTTTAAAGAAGTTGGAGAAATGCCTGAAGGAATCCTAAAACCGAAACGCTGGAGCTTGTTGTTCCTGGCTCTGCACTTGTTGCTCATTTCACAAATTGTTTGGTGGGCCATTGTGTTTTCAAGATATGTCAATGCCAACAGGGAACTAAAACTCCGCAATGCTGCTCTGGAATCTCAACTAAATCGGGAGGCCATGCCTTCTTTGGTTGCTTTGGATCAGGAGTCTTTTCATCAAAAAGTGATGTTTCTGTCCGAGTCCGTGTTCTTTGCTGTGATTGCTTCCCTTGCCTTATGGCTTCTCTTCCGGGCGCTCAAATCGGAAGAGCATTCCCGGAAAATACAAAGAAATTTCATAGAGGTCCTGACTCACGAATCCAAAACACCGCTGACAGCTTTAAAACTCAGGTTGGAATCCATCCGGGAAAAAATGGGTGACCACCTGCTTTCCGAGGATTTGAAACGGGCTTTGGAGGAAGTTCGAAGACTTGCCAGCATCTTTGACAAGTCTTTGGAATTGAACCGTCTTGAAAGGTACACCTTGGCGTTTGAACCAGTGAATGTGAGTGATCTCACTGCTGGTATTCTTCGCAGGATGGAGCCGGTCTTTAAAGAAAAAGGGGTTTGCGTCGAAAGTTTGCTACCGGCAGAAATTTGGGTGCGCGGGGATAGTTTCGGACTTCAAACTTCAATTCAAAGCATTTTGGAAAATTCGGTCATTTACAACGACTCAAAAGAGAAAAAACTTTCGGTGGTTTTGAAAGAATCCGACAGTTCTGCAGTTTTATCTGTCTCGGACAATGGCCCCGGCATTGGGACAGCGGATTCGGAGAGGGTTTTTGAGCGGTTCTACCGGGGAAAAGCGGGTAAAAGAGTTCCGGGTACCGGGTTGGGTCTTTACCTCGCACGACAGATTATTTCCGCCCATAAAGGGGTGATTCACCTTGTCCCCGTAATGGTCGGGGCTCATTTCGAAATCAAACTGCCACTGCAGGGGAGTCCAAGATGACGGCCAGAATCTGCTTCGTTGAAGACGATCCCACCATTCAAGAGCTCGTAGGGGAGAAACTGGTTCAAAAGGGCTATCAAGTAGCGGCCTTTTCTGAAGCTGAAAAAGTTGGAACAAACTTCTCAGATTATGATCTGTTTGTTTTGGATGTGATGTTGGCTGGAGAGCTTTCCGGGCTTGAACTCTGTGAAGGCATTAGAAAGTTCAATCCTGAGGTTCCCATTCTGGTTTTATCTGCACTCTCCGAACCACAGGATCGCATCGAAGGGCTTCGATTGGGAGCGGATGACTATTTAAGCAAACCTTTCGAGATGGAGGAACTTCTTCTCAGGGTTGGCGGGATGTTGAAGAGACGCCAGTGGTACGCAACGAGGCCTCCAAAAGGGAATGTGTTCAAATGGGATGCTGGAGAAGTGGATTTTTCAAGCCGTGTGGTGAGAACTTCAAATGAAAAAATTCAATTAACGCAAAAAGAAAGCATGATCTTGAAACTCCTTGTTGAGCGGGAAGGGGAAACCGTGAGCCGGGATGAAATATTGGAAAAAGTCTGGGGGTACCACCTTTTTCCAACCAACCGGACTGTTGATAATTTTATGGTTCGTTTGAGAAAGATTTTTGAAACCAATCCCAGTGAACCGGTTTATTTCCATTCGGTTCGGGGAGAAGGCTATCGGTTTACAAGTTCCAAGGGAGAAGTATGAAATCTCAACCATTTCTGGTCAGACATCTCGATGGAAAAGCAGAAGGGCGCTTCCCTGTTTGGATGATGCGCCAAGCAGGAAGGTACCTCGATTCTTATCGAGCCATTCGAAAGCAACACAGCTTTTGGGAAATGGTCACCAAGCCGGACATTGCTGCGGAAGTAAGCCTTCTTCCTCTCAGTGTTCTTCCCGTGGATGCAGTCATTTTCTTTTCGGACATTCTAACGCTTCCTTTTGGTTTGGGCCTCCCCATAGAAATGAAAGAATCAGTCGGTCCGGTTTTGGAGAAGCCTTTAACAACGCGTGAGCAGTTCAGTGTCTTTGAAAGTTTCGATGCGATAAAACATACTGGTTATGTTGGGGAAGCTTTGACCCGCATCAAAAAAACGCTGTCACCTGAGACGGCCCTGCTGGGGTTTGCAGGTGCTCCATGGACAGTGGCTTCCTACTTGGTGGAAGGCCGTTCCAACAGGAACTTTCCCCAAATCAAAGGGTGGCTTTACCAAAACCCGGGAGAGTTTTTTGACTCTTTGAATCTCCTTGCAGATGCGACGCTTAAGTATTTGAAGCTTCAAATCGACAGCGGCGTCAATGCAATCCAACTTTTTGATACTTGGCTTTGCGAAATGCCTCGAAACACATTCAATGAGTTTTACGTTCCGATTTTGAACTGTATTTTCAGTGAGCTGTCCCGGCAGAATGTTAAGACTATCTTCTTTGCCAAGGGCTCTGCCCACCTCATGACAGATTTCAAACGTTTAACTTGTGATGTTTTAAGTGTGGATCACTTGATGGAGTTAAGAACGGTGGATCAACTGACCGAGGGAAGGTTTTCATTGCAGGGCAATCTCGATCCCATCATTCTTTTGAAAGCAGATCCTGGTCTTGTCAGGAAAGAGACCCGACGTTTGGTGCAGGATGCCCGGACGCTTTCCAAACCCGCAATTTTAAATCTTGGCCACGGAATTTTGCCCGGAACTCCGATTGAAAATGCAAAAGCATTTGTCGAGGAGGCTCGTCATTTATGGGTTTGATCGAACTCATTCGCAAATATTCCACTTCCGGGCCTAGGTATACTTCTTACCCAACGGCTCCCCAGTGGAAGGACGAAGTGAATGAAGCCATTTACCGCCGGGAGCTTGTAGCCGGTTTTGCCGATCCTTCCGGGGAATTGGCCATGTATGTTCATATCCCTTTCTGTGAACAGCTCTGCTATTACTGCGGTTGTAATATTCAAATCACCAAGGACCATGACCGTTCCACGACCTATTTGGATGCTCTCGTTCGGGAAATTCAGGAAGTGTCCAGGTCACTCGGAAAGAAACGAGTCTTGTCTCAAGTCAGCTGGGGCGGGGGAACGCCAACTTTTTTAACTGTTTCAGAAATCACAAAACTGCAGAAAGCGATTGTGGATCATTTTGATTTGGCGACAGGAGCGGAAGTCAGCATTGAAATTGATCCTCGAGTGACTTCAGACGAGCAATTGGAAGTGTTGAAAAATGTGGGATTCAACCGGGCCAGCTTGGGAGTGCAGGACTTTAATGAATCCGTTCAAAAAGCGGTCAACCGGATCCAGTCAGCTGAGATGACCCAAAAAATGCTCAAGAACTGCCATGCTCTTGGTTTTTCCGGAGTTAATTTTGATTTAATGTATGGGTTACCTCTGCAGACTCTCACGACTTTTGAAGAAACCATCAAAGAAGTGATACGCATCAGACCCGATCGAATCGCGCTCTATAACTATGCCCACTTACCGAGTTTGAGGCCTCATCAAAAGATTTTGGAAAAAATGAGAATGCCCGATGCCGAAGAGAGAGTTTCCATTTTTAGTCATGCTTACGAAAAGCTGATTTCGGCGGGGTACCGTTCCATTGGAATGGACCATTTCGCACTGGAAACGGACGAGATGTACCAGTCACTTCTTGATGGCAGGCTGTATCGCAACTTCATGGGCTACACTGTGAAGAAGGGGGCAGGGCTTTTGGGAATTGGGGCTTCTGCGATCGGTGAATCCCCGAACGTTTATTTTCAAAATATCAGAGAGGCAAAAACTTATGAGGATCGGATTGGAAACTCAGGACTCTCTACTCTGCGAGGTTGTGTTCTGAGCGACGACGATAAAGAGCGGAAATGGACCATTCAGAGTTTGATGTGCCAATTTAAGTTGGATGGACGGGAATTTGAAGCTCGATTTGGTAAGTCATTTGAAACCAAATACCAATGGGAGCTTTCCCAACTGGGGGATTTTTTCAACGAGGGGATTTTGGAAGGAAATACCCACTCCATGAAAGTCACCGGTTTGGGCCGTCTTTTTGTCAGGAATGTGGCCATGTTGTTTGATGCTTACTTAAGAACCCCAAACCAGACGGCAACCTATTCGAAAACCGTGTGATGTTTTTTGCTCCAAAAAACTCGATAGTCCTTCCTTTTGACTATGCGGGCCCCCATTCATTCCAGGATTTTGAAGATCAAATTCAAGCGGTAAAGAAGCTTTACCGGTTTGCAAAGCTTGGCCAAATTGTGGATGCGATTAAAAAGAGAAAGCGCCAAGGGCTTGCATCCATTGTTCTTGAAAACCCCAGAAAAGGAGTTCTTCTCCAAGCGATTCCTGTCTTGGTTTCGCTGGAAATCCCATTCACTCTTTTTGTTGATCCGGATTATCCGGGACTTAATCGATTGCCTCTTGAGGAGGAAATGGCGGCTTACCACCGGTTTTACCCTGATAAATTCTCACAAAGCGAGTTTGAACATTGGCAGGAAGTGGCTGGAAAAAATCCGCTGGAAGCAGATCTGTTTTTGAAAAACAGTCGAAAGACTTTGGGACCTCTCCCGGTAAATGATCTGGATCCCCTGTACTTCTTTTCTACTTGGGGAAAACTTCTGGATCTCCCCCCGGACTTGGTGGAATTTGGGTTGTCAGTGAGTCATGAACTTTCTTCAAAAGATCAAATCGATGAAAAGACAAGTTTCATCGAAAAACAGCTTAAAACAAGGCCTTTACTCATCAGAAGCCCCAAAGCCGGGTTTTCATCCAAGGAGCTAGAGTGGATTGTAAACTCGAAATTTGATGGGATCGTGGGCCATCAAGAGGGAGAAGTGACGAAAGAGACTTCTGTTTTCAATATCCCCATCTGGAAATTGGTTGGACCCAACTAGGTTTGAACCGTCATCGGGCAAGATAAGAGCTGTTTGTAAAAACTTTTAATGGGACATCTTGTTGAGGCAAGTGAACAGTGACGACTCGATCCTCACCGTAAGGCGAAGTCCTTCCATCGGAGTAAAACTCAAATTGCATTTCTCCAGCTAAAATAAATCCCAATTTATTCCCATCTAAATTCTTTGCGTGAATCGTGTAGTGATGTGCTTTTTCCGGCTCCCCCAATTCATTAAAGAAAGGCGCCGGGTCCTTTTGGTTGGAATCAAGGTAGTCGCGTGCATTTTCAATTTTCTTTCCATCTTGATCTGGATCATCGCTCAACCACTGGACCCAGTTGCGGGTGGCAATATTTAAATAATCGTATTTTGGATCGATTGTTTTTTCCCAGCGGGCTTTATGGGCTTCTTCCTGGGTATGATACAGAACCGCGCGGGGATGAAGGAGCAGTTGCCCTTCGTGGAGTTTTCTTTCGAAAAGGACGTGCCCATGAAAAAAGTCTTCTTCCACTCCCACGAAACGGAAACCCTTTTCATAAGTCTCGAGAGTAAATTGATTTAGCAGGGATTCCAGTCGTTTTAGAGTAAACTGCGAGGGAAGCTTCCAAACATTCGAGAGCATTTGGGACTCTTCGAAAGGCATTACAGGGACCGAAAAGCCAACCAACGATAAAAATTCTATAAAAACAAATATTTGGAACGTAAATCGGTTTTTGAACATGCCCTAACATAACAGGTATAACGCGTAGCAGCAATCATTCCGGTAAAGATCAATTTAAGACAAGCCCAAACTCTGGTAATTTTTGCCCTTTTTGGGAATTTTTTATGAGTCTATCGAATTTAAATGCACAAGTACCAAAGCCAGTGAATGAGCCGGTCCTTTCTTACAAGCCGGGCTCTCCAGAGACTCTTGCTTTGAAAAAGGAACTCGATCGGCAGTTAGCAGACAGAGTCGATATCCCAGCCATTATCAACGGGAAAGAAGTCCGCACTGGAAAAACAGAAGCCTGCACTGTTCCCCACAATCACCGACACGTGCTGGGCCAGTTCCACCATGTGGGTCCTGAAGAAATCCGTGGAGCTATTGAGGGGTCGCTAAAAGCTTGGCAGGATTGGTCGCGCATGCCTGCAGAGAGCCGCCAGGCGGTCTTTCTGAAAGCAGCTGATCTTCTGACTCACAAGTACCGGTTTATTCTGAATGCCGCCACCATGCTGGGACAAAGTAAAACGTGTTATCAGGCAGAAATCGATGCAGCTTGTGAGTTCATCGACTTTTTAAGATTCAACACTTATTTCCAAGAACAGATTTACGGCATCCAACCTTTATCAAGCTCTTCTGTTTGGAATCGCATGGAGTACAGGCCGTTGGAGGGTTTTGTTTTCTCCGTGACCCCATTCAACTTTACTTCAATTGCCGGGAACCTTCCCACTTCGGCAGCTTTGATGGGGAATGTCTCCCTTTGGAAGCCAGCTTCCACAGCGGTTTACTCGGGTTATTTCATCATGAAGCTTCTTGAAGAGGCCGGCCTTCCTCCGGGAGTGATCCAGTTCATTCCTGGCAGTGGCGCTATGGTGGGGGACTTGGTGTTAAAAGACAAAAACCTCGGTGGAATTCACTTCACTGGGAGCACGGGTGTTTTTCAGAATATGTGGAAGACAGTAGGGCAGAATATCCATCAATACCGAAGTTACCCTCGCATTGTGGGGGAAACAGGCGGCAAGGATTTTGTTTTTGCCCACGCGTCTTGCGACCAAAAAGCACTTGTCACAGCTCTTGTGCGGGGAGCTTTTGAGTACCAGGGGCAGAAATGTTCCGCTGCATCCCGGGCGTACATCCCCAAAAGCTTGTGGCCCAAAATCAAAGAGGAGCTCGTAGCTGAATTGAAAACTGTCAGAATGGGCGATGTCTTGGATTTCCGGAATTTCATGTCAGCAGTCATCGACAAAAAGTCTTTTGAAAATATCAGCCGTTACGTGGAGTCCGCAAAAAAGAGTACGGATTGCCAAATCGTTTTTGGGGGCAAAGGAAACTCCGAAGAAGGTTACTTCTTTGAGCCGACGGTCATAGAGACTTCCAATCCAAAGTATCAAACTCTCTGTGAGGAAATCTTCGGGCCAGTATTGACCATTTATCCTTACGAAGATTCGAAGTTTGAAGAAACTTTGAAACTCTGTGATGAGACTTCACCGTATGCATTGACCGGGGCGGTTTTCTCCCAAGACAGAGCCATCATTGAAAAAGCCAGTGCGGCTTTAACCCACAGTGCGGGGAATTATTACATCAACAACAAACCTACGGGAGCGGTAGTGGGCCAGCAGCCTTTCGGGGGAGGGCGGGGTTCTGGAACCAACGACAAAGCAGGGAGTATTTACAATCTCTTGAGATGGGTTTCTGTCAGGACTATTTCTGAAACGTTCAATCCGCCGACTCAGTTTGGCTATCCCTTTATGGAAGGAAAATAAAAATGAATCGAGCGCTACTACTTTCATTGGTTTTTTTAGCCGGGTGCGTTTCTCAAAACCCCCGAAATCTGGATACTGCCGTTCAGGAAAAAAACAGTTCTCAAGCTTGTCTTTCAATAAAAACCTTTTTCAATGATGAGTTGTCTGCTTTTCAGGATCGCATGGATGCGGCTTCCGCCGAATACCAAGAGGAACAATGGAAAGTGGAAGCGAATGAGCCTGGGGCGTCCACTCAGAAAATGGGAGATCTCTTTGAGGCCTATCAAAAAGTTGCCTATGACAAAGCCATTTTGAACAAGACTCTGGAACTGGTGAAAAACTCAAAAAATGTTGAGACGGATTGTAAGTGGAAGAGGCGACTGGGCCGTGCCAAGCAGTTGCTGGAAACCAGTATTCTCACTGACGAAGCTGTCATTCAAAAAGAGAAAGAAAACCAACAGAAACAAGATACTCTCTCCAACCAAAGCAACGGTTTCCGAGTTGAGGTTCCCGGAGAGTCTGAGCCCGTGTCAAAGGCCCTCTTGTCGAAAAAAATTGGAAGCACAGAAGATAGATCCCAACGCGAGAGCCTTTTTAAACAATTCAACTCAGCCCGCGCAGATGCTTGGTTGAAATGGGGGTTTCGAGATCTCATCAAATCGAGAAATGCAGAAGCAAAAGCAGCGGGCTTCAAGAGTTACTATGATTACCGGTTTTTTAGGAACCAGTTGGATCTCAAAAACTATCTAAAAAACATCAAGGAAATCCGAACCAAATTAGCTCCCAAAATCCAAAAAATATTGAAAGCCATGGGAAAACGTTATGGCATCAACAAGGTGGAGCCTTGGGATATCCGTTACTTGCGGGAAAAATCTGCATCCGGAGAAGTGAATGCACTTTTCAAGGACTTCCCAGAAACCGAAGTCATGAAAGTAGCCAGCGACTTTTATTCCAGTTTGGGAACCGATGTGGCTTCCTATCAATTCAAAATGGATCTTTACCCTCGTCCCGGTAAAAACACCCACGCTTTTGCAATGGGAGTAGTAGCACCTCATGTGAATGAACAAGGAGAGGTCCTTTCCACTCCAAAACCTGACATCCGGTTTCTCGCTAATCTGAGAAAACCGGTTCAATGGGATGATATCAGCACGATCATCCATGAGTTGGGGCATGCAATTCACTTTGGGGAAATCCGACAATCGGTCGCTGCTTTCCGAGGTTTCGGCTCCGTTGAGACCGAAGCCATTGCCATGACTCTCGAACGGATGGCGGACTCTTCCGAGTTTTTGGAAGATGCACTGCCAAAGTACACTTCTGTGAGCTTGGAGGCGCTCAAACCGGTTCTGAGCAAGCAGGAGCGAGCCACTCGAATCGAGCAAGCTTTTGTGCTTTTGCGGCAGGTTCTTTTCAGCGAATTTGAAAGGGCCATCTATTTGAACCCGGATCAGGATTTCGGGAAGCTCTGGTCGGCCATTTTTAAAGATTATTGGGGAGTCACTTTGAAACCGGAACACGCTGATTGGGACGTGGACCATTTTGTGATGGCCCCGGTCTATGTTCAGAATTATGCGATTGGGATTCTCATGGTCCAGCAATTTTATGATTCGATCTTGAAAGAATTTGGAACGGCCTACCGTTCCAAAGCCATTGGGGACAAACTAAAAGCAAAATATTTTGCTCCAGGCTTGGAATTTGATTATTTGACTTTGACCCAAGACTTCACTGGCCAACCGTTGACTGCAAAAGCAGCTCTTAAACTTCTGGAGGGGATTAACGAGTGAATTGGTTTTTGGATTCCTTAAAAGAAGCACACCAGACGCTTGAGTCTTTCATCGAAGACCCGAAGCAGCTGGGCTTGTGTGACAGCTTTGTGAATGAAGTGGTGGCTCTTTATCATCGGGGTGGCAATCTCTTCATTTGCGGAAATGGGGGTTCCCATTGTGATGCCATGCACTTTGCCGAGGAATTTACAGGCCGGTTTAGAAAAAACAGAAGGCCCTTGGGAGCTTTGGCTTTGGGAGACGCTTCTCATGTGACTTGCGTGGCGAATGATATGGGCTTTGAGCATGTATTTGCCCGCCAACTGGAAGGGTTGTCTCGAAAAGATGATTTATTGGTCGTGCTGACTACCAGTGGCAATTCAGAGAACCTTTTACAGGCTTTTGAAGTTGCCCGTAAAAAAGGGCTGCGAACAGTGGTTCTGTCGGGAAGAGACGGCGGAAAGCTCAAGGGCAAAGCCGATGTGGAACTGATCATTCCAGCCAAGTCTTCGGATCGGATTCAAGAAATGCACATGAAACTCATCCATACTGCGATTGAATGTGTGGAGCGGCGGCTCTTTCCTGAGAACTACTAATCCTGGGTCAGGATATTAAAATCTGGATAATGTTGGGCGACATATTTTTTCAGTTTGTCTTTAACCTGTTCTTCCAATTGACGGGCTCTTTCCTTCGAGACTTTGTATTTGTCGCCGATTTCCTGCAAAGTCAGTGGGTTTTCTGAGACCAGCCTGTTTTGGAAAATCAATTTCTCTCTTCCTTCCAAAGTGCCAGCAAATTTTTTCAGGACTTCCTTGAATAATTCAGCTTGTTCTTCGTCTCCTAAACGCTGATCCACTGGAGCCACCGGATCTGCCAAATTCTGAATATGCTCCTTTTTTTCATCCTCTCCAATGTGGGCATTCAGTGAGACGTCGGGGCCGGAAAGTCGCTGGCTCATTTCCTCTACTTCTCGTTCTTTCACATCGAGTTTATTGGCTAGAAGTTTCACGTTCTGGCCAGGGGAGAGGCCCATTTCTTCCAGTTTTTGTTGCTCTTTTTTGAGCCGGTAAAAAAGCTTTTTCTGGGCCTGAGTGGTTCCCATTTTGACCAAAGAGTAATTCTTCAGAATAGCTTCCTGGATATAACTTCTGATCCACCAGACCGCATAAGTGGTGAGGCGGACTTCTTTGTAAGGGTTAAAATCTTGAACCGCTTTGAGAAGCCCTGTGTTTCCCTCTTGGATTAAATCCATCAAGCGAATTCGGTAATGAAGGTACTCATAAGCAATTTTAACTACAAAACGAAGGTTCGAAGTCACCAGTTTTTGCAGAGATTCACGATCCTTGGTTTCGTAATATTTGACTGCAAGCTCGTGTTCTTCTTCCTTGGTCAAAAGCGGGTACTTCGAGATTTCCCGAAAATAAGTGGATAGAAGAGGATCGGTCGGGGCAATGCTGGTTGAAGCTTTGCGTTTTTTTGCCGGCAGCACTTGGGGAGTGACTGCAGCCGTCGGCGTCAAATTCGCGTCTTTGGACTTCTTTTTGGGATCTGATTTATCCACACTCCTACAAATATCAAAGCCGCCACAGAGTGGCAAAAGATTAACCGAATTTTAATGTCGAACCAAGATTGGTCGTTTAAGATGGAGGGTCCATGGAACGCCTGTTTGAGTATTTAACGGATTTGTCAGGGGGGGTTGCTTACCTCCTTATTTTTGGAATTTTAGTGGCTTGTGGTTTAGGCTTTCCTCTTCCCGAAGATATTCCTCTCATTGCTACTGGTTATCTCATTTGGGATAAGACATTGACTTGGTTTGGTGGCATTTCTGTGACTATTTTGGGGGTGCTGATCGGAGATTCCATTCTCTTTTTTATTGGCCATCGGTTGGGGGGAGGCATTCTAAACAGAAAAAAGAAACCTCTTTTCTCTCCGAAAAGAGTTCGAAGAGCTCGAGCCTATTTTAGAAAATACGGCCCTAAAGTGGTATTTTTTGCCCGATTTGTGGCGGGCCTGAGAGCGGTCGTGTTTTTTATGGCCGGTTCGATGCACATGAAATACAGAACTTTTATTCTTTTGGATTTCTTGGCTGCATTAGTCAGTGTCCCTCTTTGGATTGCGGGTGGGTATTACTTGGGGCATTATTTTGGAACCGAGATTTCGGATCTTCTGCTTAAATTGAAAGAAATAAAAATGGTGATCACCATTATCATTTCTATTCTGGTGGTCGCAGTGATTGTCAGAAGTCTGCTTCAGTACCGAAATACCAAACGAAAAGCCAAAACTGCTTAGCGCCACATGTCTTTATCAAACTTGTTTCGATTGGCCTTGATTCGGGCCTTCGTTCGCAGTTCTGTGAAAAAATAGGGACCGAAAAAGAGAAAATAGGGAAAAAGCGCAAAAAGAAGAAAGAGTTTATAAGTTGCTGGACCCAGTACGAATTGCATTAAAAGCAAAGCTCCGGAAAACAGGGTTAACCATTTTGCTTTAACGGGTAGAATAAAAAACAAAAGAATTTCGAAATTGGGAAAAAGCGTTCCGAAAACCAAACTGACATTCAAGAGAATGTAGTGCCACAGGTTGGTGGGAAATTCCAAAATCAGCGACCCCGCAGCAGTGCTTAAATAACTCATCAAAACAAATACCGTAAGTGGGCCCGCACCCCATTGGGATTCAATGGATTGAAAAATAAAGTAAGTGAAGAGAATAAAGAACAAAAAGAAAATAGGGTTGGTGGGAGTGGAGGACGGATCAGACATGGGAAAAGCAAAAAGCCTCCACCATTCTCCCCCTTCGCGGATAGCCACTGGATCAAACAGGAATTTATCAACGGCACTAAAACCGCTGATTTGTGCAAAGTAAGCCATGACCCCCAGCCCGCAGACTAGGATTCCCAAATTGGGAAGTCCCAGAAAATCAAGTTTACGAACGAGAGTTCTCAACCATTTGGGAAAACGATGATCCATGAATAACAATATACCCGTTTAGGCTGGTTCTTGACAGATTTTCAGGAAGTACTGGTGCAACTGGGTGCTTTCGGAAAGCTCGGGGTGAAATGTCGAAGCTAGAGTGCAATGTCGTTGAACCATGACAGGCTCACCGCCGAAGGTAAAAAGAGTTTTCACTTTGGACCCCACTCGATTTATTTTGGGGGCTCGAATAAAAACACCCTCGACAGCTTCTGTTCCCAACCAATGAGAATTGGGCTCCAGCAAAGAAATAAAGCTCTCGGTTTGTCTCCCATAGGCGTTTCGAGTGACTCCGATATCCAGAACTCCGAGAGAATCCTGAGATGGAGATTGAACTTCTTTCGCAAGAAGGATAGCCCCCGCGCAAAGGCCCCAAGCAGGTTTTGTTTCCACAAAGTTTTTCAAAGCATCCCAGAGCCCGTGGAGCTTCAACAAGTGAAGCATGGTTGAACTCTCACCCCCGGGCAAAACAATCCCGTTTAGGCCTTCCAAATCCTTAGGCTGCTTGACCCAAGCGGTTTTAGTCCCCAGGCTTTTGAACTTTTGTTCGTGTGGTTCTACTGCGCCTTGAAGCGCTAGGATTCCGATGACCATCAAGTACTACCAACCACGCTCGGAAAGGCGTTCCTCAGTTTTCAATAGATGGACATCCAAGCCTTTCATGGCTGATCCCAATCCTTTGGAGCATTCAGAGAGAATTTTGATATCTTGATAATGGGTCGTGGCTTCCACAACCGCATGAGCCAACTTTTCAGGATTGGTAGACTTGAAAATTCCGGAGCCCACGAAAACAGCTTCGGCTCCCAGCCAACGGCAAAGAGCTGCATCGGCCGGTGTTGCGACTCCGCCCGCAGCAAAATTGGGGACAGGCAATTTGCCATTTTTAGAGACCCATTCCACCAAATTTAAAGGAGCTCCCAATTCCTTGGCTTCATTCACGAGTTCCTCATGGCCAAGGGTCGTTAATCTTCGGATTTGGCTGCGCAAAGCACGAAGGTGCCGGACAGCTTCTACAATATTGCCGGATCCGGCTTCGCCTTTGGTTCTAATCATGGCAGCCCCTTCACCGATTCTTCGAAGCGCTTCTCCCAGATTTCGGGCGCCACAAACAAAAGGGACTTTGAATTGAAATTTATCGATATGGTACTGCTCATCTGCAGGAGTCAGCACTTCACTTTCATCAACGTAATCCACTCCCAGAGATTCCAAAATCATGGCTTCGACAAAGTGACCAATTCTTGCTTTGGCCATTACCGGGATGGAAACCACTTCCATGATTTCCAAAATCATCTCAGGAGGGGACATGCGAGCGACTCCGCCTTCTTTTCTGATATCTGCAGGAATCCGCTCCAGAGCCATCACGGCAACAGCTCCCGCTTTTTCAGCGATTTTGGCTTGCTCAGCGTTGACCACATCCATGATCACGCCGCCTTTCAACATTTCTGCGAGTCCCGTTTTTAATTTCATTTCTGAAGCCATGAGTACACTCCTTGATTGAGATGCTCTACTGATAACGCAGATGGCCTTCAGACGCAATAAAGAGCCCTTTCCATTCAGGTTGATTTGTCCTAAAGTGTGGAACTCAAATGACCACCCCAAATGCCTCTCCGGCAAATGCGCTTCAGTTAAAATCTCTTCTGGGGACTGAGTTTCTAAAAAAAGAACAAATTCAAACACTTATATCGACGGCCTTGGCTTTTAAAGGGCGACAGGGAGCTGGCCAATCTCTCCCCGCCACTTTGGCCGGAAAGTCGGCCATCATGTTGTTTTTTGAAGCCAGTACTCGGACCCGAAGTTCCTTTGAATTAGCCACTCAAAGACTGGGCGGAAACTCCATCGTTTTAACCAAGAGCGGGAGCTCCAGCGAGAAAGGCGAGACGTTATTGGATACAGCCCGCAATATCGAAGCGATGCGACCCGATATTTTGATCCTGCGGCACCCTTCGGCTGGTTCCCCTTTTCTTTTGGATCTTGCTTTGAAGTTGCCTCTCATCAACGCTGGGGATGGATTTCACGAACACCCAACCCAAGCGCTTCTCGACTTAATGACTATTTTTGAGAGAAAGAAACAAATTTCCGGTACCCGTGTTTTGATTGTTGGGGACATTGCCCACAGCCGGGTGGCTAGATCGAATATTTATGCTTTAAAGACAATGGGGGCCGAAGTGTCTGTTTGCGGCCCGCCCACTCTTTTGCCTCCCAAAGTGGAAAAAATGGGGGTGAAAGTGTTTTATGACTTTGAAAAAGCCGTTCAAGATCAAGATGTAGTGATGATGTTGAGAGTTCAACATGAACGCTTCGGCCAAGGACAAAGCCCCTCTAAAGGCGAGTATTCAAGATTTTATGGAATGAACCAAAGAGTTTTAAACCTCTGTCAAAAAAACGTTCTGATCATGCATCCGGGGCCGGTGAATCGTGGAGTTGAGTTGGCCACGGATATTGCGGACTCTTCTCATTCTGTCATTCTCGATCAGGTCTCCAATGGGGTGATGATGCGAATGTCTATTCTCCATTTGCTGGCGGGAGGAGAGCCTTTTTCATGGAAGGAAGAAATTCAATGATTGCAGATTCCCTTCTCATCAGAAATGGCAAGGTAATCGATCCAAGCCAAAACAAAGATGCCGTTCTCGATATTTTTGTTCGTCACGGAAAAATCGAAGCCCTTGGAAAAGCCATTGAGATTCCCCGCGAAGAGCCCTTCAAAGAAATTGATGCTACGGGATTGGTAGTCACACCGGGTTGGATTGATATTCACACTCATTTGAGAGAGCCTGGGGGCACCCACAAAGAAACGATCGAAACAGGAACAAAGTCAGCTGCTGCCGGAGGTTTTACGAGTATTGCTTGCATGGCCAATACGCAGCCCGTGAATGATAGTTCATACATCACAACTTATATTCGCCAGAAAGTAGCCACAGATTCTCCAGTGAATGTTTTTCCAATCGGGGCAGTGACCAAAGGCCTCAAAGGGGAAGAGTTGGCTGAAATAGGTTCCATGAGGGAAGCCGGAATCGTGGCTATTTCGGACGATGGGAAAACAGTGATGAACGCTTACTTGTTTCGGAAAGCTTTGGATTATTCGAGGCGTTTCGATCTCACTGTCATTAGCCATGCTGAAGACTCGAATCTCAAGGGTTTGGGGGTCATGAACGAAGGATTCAATTCAGCTCGATTCGGATTGCGGGGAATTCCAAAAGCGGCAGAGGAAGTGATCGTAGCGAGAGATATTTATTTGGCTGAACTGACGGGAGCCAAGCTGCATATTGCCCACGCCAGTACAGCGGGAAGCGTAGCGTTGATTCGGGAAGCGAAGCGCCGGGGCATCCAAGTCACTGCGGAAGTCACTCCGCACCACCTCACTTTGACGGATGAGGCGGTAGGCACCTATGATACCAATACAAAAGTTGCACCACCGTTAAGGGAAAAAGAGGATATTGAAGCGCTTCAGGAAGCCGTGGCGGACGGGACCATTGATGCTTTGGCTTCGGATCATGCGCCTCATTCACGGGAAGAAAAAGAAGTGGAATATGATCATGCTGATTTCGGGATGGTGGGGCTCGAGACAGCATTTCCACTTTATTATGCAAAAGTTTTAAAAAATCATTGGGATTTATCAAAGCTTGTAGCTGCAATGACTATCAAACCTGCAAAAATCATTGGCCTTAAAAAAGGAACCCTCCGAGTTGGAGCGGACGCGGACATTTCCATTTTCGATCCCAACCTCGAATGGGTGGTCGATAAAAACCAGTTTCGTTCGAAAAGCCAGAATTCGCCTTTTCATGGATGGACGGTAAAAGGAAAGCCAGTTTTCACTATTGTGGCAGGAAAAATCGTTTATCGAGGGACTATTTGATGCAGGATTCTTTCTGGAAAGCAGCTCTCTACTTTGAAAATGGACATGCTTTTCTTGGCAAAGGCTTCGGGGCCAGAGCTGTTCAAGGGGGCGAAGCTGTTTTCAATACCGGAATGACTGGTTATCAAGAAGTTTTTTCTGATCCTTCCTATGCGCATCAAGTGGTAGTGATGACTCATACCCAACTGGGAAATTACGGGATTAACAAGGAAGATGTGGAGTCTGATTCCTTGCTCTTAAAAGGGGTGGTGGCTCGCGAGTATTTTTCAGAGCCCTCCAATTGGAGAGCACAAGAAAGTTTGGGAACTTATCTTCAAAGAGCCGGAGTCCCTGGAATTTCTGAAATAGACACTCGAAGAATCACCAAGATTCTCAGAGATGAGGGAGCCCAGCGGAGTGTCATTTTTCCTGTTGAAAATGAAAGCCTTTCGGAAATTAAAACCAGAGGGGCTGGCCTTTTGAAAAATATCCCGGAAATGGAAGGGCTCGATCTGGTGAGCCAAGTAAGTTGCAAAGAGCCATGGGAATTTGAAGCCGATAAAAACAAAAGCAGAAATCTTCTGGGGACCATTGTGGTCTATGACTTCGGAGTGAAGTGGAATATTTTAAGAAGCCTCTCATCTAGGGGATTTCGAGTGAGAGTGGTCCCCTACCAAATGCCAGCAGAAGAGATTAAAAAAGAAAAACCAACAGCGGTGTGTTTATCCAATGGTCCTGGAGATCCCGCCAAAGTTCCGCATGCAGTCCAACAAATTCAATCCTTGTTGGGACAGTTTCCTGTTCTTGCGATTTGCATGGGCCATCAACTTATGGCCCGGGCTCTGGGGGGAGAAACGTACAAATTGAAATATGGGCACCATGGAGTGAATCACCCCGTTAAAGACTTGGAGACTGGAAAGATTCTGATTACTTCTCAGAACCATGGGTTTGCAGTAAAGCCGGAATCGCTTCCCAAGAAAGAAGTTCAAATCAGTCTGATCAATTTAAATGACCAAACTTTGGAAGGTTTTTCTTCCAAAAAGCTCAAAATTTCGAGTATTCAGTTTCATCCGGAAGCAAAACCGGGTCCTAGCGACGCCAATTTTCTTTTTGATCAATTTATCAAGGGGTTCGTAACATGAAAACTGAGACGGTAACTTCCAAACGTAATTTGCCTAATAATCTTTATCCCGATTTTGTAACTATCGTGGATGAGTTGATTGAGTTGGTCGATCAAACCCAGCTTGAAAATTTGAGAAAAGATTTTCACACCCGCCTTCGAATGACTTTGTCCCAGCCGGAAAGAGCTGAGTTGGTCGAAGATCTCTGGGATTTCTTCTATGATTGGTGTCTTTTTGAGAAACAAATCCCTGCTGGAGTCGAAAAGTTGTCCACCAATGTCAAGGGACTCTGGAACCAGCTGAAGCAAGGGAACTTGCGGGGATTGTACAATGTTCAGAAAATAAATGACGAGGGCCTTAAGTTGAAGGAACTCTTCACGGGAAAATCCCACTTTGTCGCCCGCAAATACGATTCTGATTTTTTGGGACTTCAGAAAGGGGATCTGATTGAGGGGCGGCTCATTGAGGATGGATCGGGACAAAGTGATGCCAGTGCTTTTGTTCGACGGCCCTCTTACCATCCCGTCGAAGTGCACGATTACATCAAGACCAAAGTAAAACAGTTCAAAAAAGAAAAAGATTTTGAGACCTACCAGAGCTGGCTGTGGCTTTTGGTTGGGATGTATCTGAAATACCGCATGTATGAACACATGCCGATTGAAAAAATTTATGATGATAATAGCAGGATTTGAGTTGAATGCCTAAAAGAACAGACCTCAAAAAAGTATTGGTGATTGGTTCGGGCCCGATCGTTATCGGACAAGCCTGCGAGTTTGACTATTCAGGGACTCAAGCTTGCAAAGCACTCAAAGAAGAGGGCTATGAAGTTGTTTTGGTGAACAGCAATCCTGCGACTATCATGACCGATCCAGTATTCTCGAATAGAACCTACATCGAACCGCTCACTTTGCCTTATTTGGAGGATTTGATTCGCCGGGAAAGACCGCAAGCCCTTCTCCCCACAGTGGGAGGGCAAACAGCTTTGAATTTGGCGATGGCTCTACATCGCGAAGGGATCTTGAAGAAATACGGAGTCGAACTCATCGGGGCGAACGAAGAAGCTATCGAAAAGGCTGAAAACCGGGAACTTTTCAAACAAGTCCTAATCAAGACCGGAGTGGACTTTCCAAGAAGTGGGGAAGCCAGAACAGTGGAAGAGGCTCTGGAAATAGCCGGCCAAGTGGGTTTTCCTTGCGTTATTCGGCCTTCCTTCACCCTGGGAGGAACCGGAGCCAGCATTGCCTACAATATTGAGGAATTTAGAGTTGAGAGTGCCCGGGGGCTGGAGGCCAGTCCCGTAAGCCAGATTCTTGTAGAGGAGTCTGTCTTAGGGTGGAAAGAATTTGAGCTGGAGCTTATCCGGGATAAAAACGACAACGTAGTGGTAATCTGTTCCATTGAAAATTTGGATCCGATGGGGGTTCATACCGGGGACAGCATCACGATTGCCCCGGCCCAAACCCTTTCGGATGTCGAATACCAAAATCTGAGAGACAAAGCTCTTGCGATCATTCGCGAAGTGGGAGTCGACACTGGAGGATCGAATATTCAATTTGCAGTACACCCTCAAAATGGAAGGGTTGTCGCAATTGAAATGAACCCTCGTGTTTCCAGAAGTTCTGCTTTGGCATCCAAAGCGACGGGTTTTCCAATAGCAAGAATCGCAACCAAACTTGCCGTGGGTTACACATTGGATGAAATTCCAAATGACATTACCAAGAAAACTCCCTCTTGTTTTGAGCCCACCATCGACTACGTGGTTACAAAAATCCCACGATTTGCTTTTGAAAAGTTTCCGCGTTCCGATTCCCGTCTTTCTCCTTCCATGAAATCAGTAGGGGAAGCGATGGCCATGGGAAGGACTTTCAAGGAGTCATTGCAAAAAGCGCTTCGATCCTTGGAGGTAAAATGGTGGGGACTCAATCCTCTTTCTGAGCGCCGACAAATTAAAACAGAAGGTGGGTGGATTGAGGGGATTCGAAATTACATCAAAACCCCAAAACCAGACAGACTTCTCTGGGTGGCACAAGCTTTCCGTGAAGGGTTCAGCGAAAAAGAAATTTATGAACTGACTTGCATCGATCCTTGGTTTTTGAGACAGATCAAAGAACTTACAGAAGAAGAAATTCAGATTCGTAAATTTGCCGGACGTGTCACCGAAGTATCAAAAAATCAGTTATTGGAATGGAAACGGGCTGGTTTCTCTGACAAGGCTTTATCAGTGTGGTTGCAGACCACCGAAGAAACGATCAGAAATCTTCGCAACAAGCATCAAGTGATTCCAGTCTACAAGTGTGTGGATACTTGTTCTGCTGAGTTTGAATCATTCACTCCTTACTTCTATTCAACTTATGAGGAAGAAGGGGACGATCTGTCCTTGAACCACCAGAAAAAAGTCATGATTTTGGGAGGGGGACCCAATCGAATTGGCCAGGGAATAGAGTTTGATTATTGTTGTGTTCAGGCTTTGTTTGCTCTCCAAGAAGAGGGCTTTGAGAGCATCATGGTCAATTGCAACCCCGAAACGGTCAGCACTGATTATGACATGAGTGACAAACTCTATTTTGAGCCCCTTACTTTGGAAGACATCCTCCACATCGTGAATCATGAAAAACCGATGGGAGTTGTTGTTCATTTTGGAGGCCAAACTCCTCTGAATTTGAGTCGTGAGCTAGCCAAATTGAATGTTCCCATTTTGGGTACGTCAGCCCAAGCAATTGAAGTAGCAGAAGACCGGGATAAATTTCGAGCCCTCTGCAATCGTTTGCAATTAAGGCAGCCGGAAAGCGTTGTTGTTACGGATCCGGATCAAGTCTTGGAAGCTGCGGAAAAAATTGGTTATCCCCTGTTGGTCAGGCCCTCTTATGTACTGGGCGGCAGAGGCATGGAAATTATTTACAACAGCCGGGAACTTCAGAAGTGGTCGAGGAAAAAAAACGAGATATCGGAAGATTCTCCTCTTTTGATGGATCGGTTTTTGAAAAATGCAGTTGAAGTGGATGTGGATGCCATTTGTGATGGCGAGGATGTTTTGATTGTTGGAATGATGGAGCAGATCCACGAAGCGGGAGTCCACTCCGGGGATTCCGCCTGTAGTTTGCCACCGATGTCGCTCTCTTCAAACATGCAGAGTGAATTGGAAAGACAAACCCGCTTGATGGCACTTGCGCTCAATGTGAAGGGGCTCATCAACATTCAATTTGCAATTGAGGATAACAATATTTTCATCATCGAGGTAAATCCTAGAGCCTCAAGAACGGTTCCTTTCGCCAGCAAAGCTCGTGGCATTCCCTTTGCCAAATTCGCCATGAAAGTGATGCTTGGAAAAAAACTGAAGGAATTGGATGTTTCACATGCCAGGATGGATTTGGTTTATGTTAAAGAATCCGTTTTTCCGTTCAAGCGATTTCCGGAAACGGACATTGTTCTCGGACCTGAAATGAGATCTACCGGTGAAGTGATGGGAGTTGGTAAAACTTTCGGCGAGGCTTTTGGGAAAGCTACTTTGGCTTCGGGATACCCATTGCCTCTGGGAGGAACCGCTTTTTTAAGTGTCAAGGATTCTGACAAAAAGGCCTGTTTGCCCATTGCAAAGGAATTGGTGAATTTAGGGTTTGACCTGGTGGCAACTCGGGGGACGGCACAATTTTTAAAAGACGAAGGGCTGAACGTCCGGAGTGTCAACAAGGTTAATGAGGGGCGTCCGCATATAGTGGATCATATTAAAAATGGAGAAATCAGCCTGGTAGTGAACACTTCTGCTTTGGGGGTCCATGAAGTCGGGGCGGCCTACGAATTAAGAAGAAATACACTCATGAGAAACTTGTGTTATTTTACCACTATTTCGGCGGCTAGAGCCGGGGTTCAAGCGATTGCAGAGCACAAGCGGATTCCGGTGAGTACCCATTGTTTGCAGGAGCGAGGTTTATGAGCGCAGTACCGATGACCGTGAATGGAAAGAAGAAACTCGAAGAGGAATTGAAGCATTTAAAAATGCATGAGAGACCCCGCGTGATTCAGGCCATTGCAGTGGCTCGAAGTCATGGGGACCTTTCAGAGAATGCTGAGTATGACGCTGCCCGCGAGCAGCAAGGCTTCATTGAAGGTCGAATCAAGGAATTGGAAGATAAAATTGCCAGATCACAAGTCGTCGATCCTTCCGAGATCAAAACGGATCGGATCGTATTTGGGGCCACCATCCAAGTGAAGGACCTCGATACGGATGAGACAAAAAAGTATCAAATTGTCGGTGTCGACGAATCTGACGTGAAAGAAGGAAAGCTTTCCATTGAATCTCCCATAGCCCGCCAACTTCTGAACAAAAAAGAAGGAGACGTGGTGACTATCCGAGTTCCCCGAGGAGAAATTGAGTACGAAGTTGTCAGCATCAGGTATGAGTGATGTTCTCAATTCCCCCATCCAGTTTGTAAAAGGGGTAGGGCCCAAACTCGCAAAGCTTCTCTCCAAAAAAGGCATTTCCACTTTGGAAGACGCACTCTATTTTCTCCCAAGAGACTACGAAGACCGCCGCCGGTTAACACCTTTGGGAGCGTTACGTCCTGGGATGTCTGTAGTGGTTTATGGGGAAGCGTCTCGCATCAAGCCCCAGAGGATGGGGAGAAAACACCGGTTGGAAGTTACTTTGGCTGATCCTTCAGGAGAAGTGACACTGTTCTGGTTCCATGCCTATCCCGCGCTTCTAGAGGAATTTGAACTGGGGGCCTCTTACGTGGTGGCTGGTGACGTCAGGGGATCCAGCCGAGGACTGCAGATTGCCCATCCGGAATTTGAAAAAGTTACGGAAATCCGAAATGGCAAGCCAGTCATTAGCTTGAATTTTGGCAGAGTTGTACCCATCTACAGTGAAACGGAAGGCCTCCATCAAAAAACACTGAGAAAAGTCATGAGGCAGGCGATTCAGGATTCTCTGCCCCACCTTCAGGAGTGCTTTCCAGATGAACTTCTTTCAAGTCTGGATCTGCAAAGTCTCAGACAGAGTTTTACTCAAGTTCATTTTCCAGATGAACTTCCGAATCTTGAAAAAACAAATGAAGCCATCAAACGGATTGTTTTCGAAGAGTTCTTCATTCTTGAGCTGGGACTCGGCCTCATCAAGCAAAAGCACCAGAAGGAAAAAGCACCCGTCTTGAAAGGGACTGGAAAGCTGGACGGGCTCTTGAAAGAGTTGCCCTTTGCTCTCACCGATGACCAAAAGAAAGCTCTCGCTGAGACAAAGGAAGATTTGGGAAAGGGCTTTTCGATGTGCCGGTTGATCCAAGGGGATGTTGGTGCTGGAAAGACCGTGGTGACTCTGGGCGCAGCGGCCATTGCCAGTGGAAGTGGGTACCAAACTGCTTTCATGGCCCCAACAGAAGTGTTGGCTCAACAGCATTTTCGAACAGCCAAAACCCTGCTCGAGCCGGCCGGAGTGCCAGTTTTTCTTCTGACCCACTCCAAGGAAGGGAAAGAGGAGGCTTTGAACGCGCTTGAAAACCAGGTAAATTGTGTGGTGATTGGCACTCATGCACTTTTTCAAGAAAGAGTCGTTTTCAAGAATTTGGGACTGGTGATCGTAGACGAGCAGCACCGGTTTGGAGTTGAGCAAAGAGGACAACTTTTAAAAAAGGGAGCTTCGGGAAAGCCCCATCTTCTGATGACTACCGCCACTCCTATTCCGAGAACCCTGTCCCTGACTCTCTACGGAGATCTGGACTTGAGTATTATTCGGGAGAAACCCAAAGGGCGAAAACCCATACGAACTGGAATCATTCGCGATAAAGACCGTCCAAAGCTCTACGAGCGAATCAGTGAAGTGGTAAAAAATGGCCAACAAGTCTATGTAATTTACCCACTCGTGGAAGAATCTGAAAAGCTGGAATTGAAGTCAGCGACGGAAATGCACAAAAAACTGAGTCAAGAAGTGTTTCCGGAATTGAGTATTGGTTTGGTTCATGGCCGCATGAAAAGTGAAGAAAAAGATCTCATCTTGTCGGAGTTCAAACGGAAGAAATTCGATGTGCTCATTTCTACGACGGTGATCGAAGTGGGAATTGACGTCCCGAACGCCACTCTCATGGTCATTGAACACCCGGAACGTTTGGGACTTTCCCAGCTGCACCAATTAAGAGGCCGGGTGGGCCGGGGAACCGAAGAAAGTGAATGTATTTTGGTTGCGGATGCGTATGTGACCGAGAGGCTCAGAATCATGACCAAAACGGAAGATGGTTTTCTGATTGCCGAAGAGGATTTACGGATTCGGGGACCCGGGGAATTTTTGGGGACTCGACAAAGTGGACTCCCAGGCTTTAGGGTGGGGAATATCTTGAGAGATGCCGACTTGTTAAATCGGGCCAAGATAGAAGCGGATAAGTTATTAAAGGAGGATCCCTTCTTGAAGAAGCCTGAGCATTCCATTATCAGACAATTGGTGGAGAGCCGATGGAAGCAAAAAATAGAACGGCTTAGAGGAGGTTGAAACCCATGAAGTTTGTCATTTTTTTATTTTTTATTTCTCTTCAAGTCCACGCCGGTTCCGGGAAAGTCTTTCTCTATGAGGGGAAGGGGACTTGGGACGCTGGCATTGAAAATCTACACGCTTTTCTGAGACAGGAAGGGTTTTCCTTTGAAACAAAGCAACCCAAGGATTTGATTTTGGGAGATCTCTCTTCAGAAGACCCCACTTTGTTGATCATGCCGGGAGGAGAGTCCTGGGTTTATTTGGAAGATCTGGGAGAGCAAGGGGCGGCCAATATTAGGAACTATGTTGAATCGGGCGGGAGTTACTTGGGAATTTGTGCCGGGGCTTTTTACGCTACTTCTCATCGGGAAGGCGGAGCGGCTTCTGGGCCCTATGGAATCGGACTTTTGGAGGGGACAGCCTATGATGGAACAGCGCTGGAGGCCCCTGGTTACATTGAAGGAGTCCTAGAGTTTCTTTGGGAAATGGGAAATCCGTTGGCGAAAGGTTTCGGTGAAAAAGTGAAAATGCTTCTTTATGGAGGGCCAGCCTTGAAGTTTTCTCCCGAAGAAGCCAGGAAAAAACAGATTGAAGTGGTGTTGCGGTTTTCCGAATCTCGGGATCCGGCAATGATTCGCTTTCGGTATGGCAAGGGCCGGGTCTTCTTATCGGCACCCCATGTGGAAATTAAAAAAGAAAAAGGAGAAAAACCGATGCACGATTTGAGTTGGCCTTTTTTGAAACGAGTGGTGGATTCTTTATGGCACTAACCCCTTCGACCATGTTGGAACTGGGCACTGAAGCACCTGACTTTTCGTTGGCGGATACGGAAAAGAAAATGGTTCATTTGTCCGATTGGAAAGGCAAAAAGCCTTTCCTTGTGATGTTTATCTGTAACCACTGTCCTTATGTGAAGCACATCGGAAAAGAGCTCTCAGCTTTGACCCGGGAATTTCAGGAGCAGGGGGTTGCTGTCTTTGGGATCAACTCTAACGATACGGTTTCCTACCCGGAAGACAGCCCTGAGAAAATGGCAATTGAGAAGAAGCGGTTGGACTATTCGTTTCCATACTTGGTTGATGCGTCTCAAGAAGTGGCGAAAGCTTACCAAGCTGCTTGTACCCCTGATTTTTTCTTGTTTGATGCGAAGGGAAAGTTGGTTTATCGCGGGCAGTTTGACGAGAGCCGACCGGGGAATCAGCTTCCGGTGACAGGAGCTGACTTGAAAAAAGCTGTGGAAGCGGTCTTGAAAAATGAAAAGCCTTCAGAGAATCAAAGGCCCAGCATTGGTTGTAATATCAAATGGAAAAAAGGGAATGCCCCTGATTACTTTGTTTGAGTGAGTTCTATGGAAGACTGGAAGAAAAAACCGGATTCTTTTTGGCGGGAAAAGTTGAGCAATGAACAGTACGCAGTCTGCCGGAAAGGTGCGACTGAACGGCCTTTTTCGGGAGAATATTATCACCACAAAGAAGCGGGCATTTACCATTGTGTCGGCTGCGAGCTCCCGCTTTTTAGATCTGAAGAGAAATATGAATCTGGCAGCGGCTGGCCCAGCTATTGGGCTCCGATCGATCCAAAAAATCTCGAGTCCGTGGAAGATAGATCGCACGGGATGGTGCGGGTTGAAATCAAGTGTGCTCGTTGCCAAGCTCACTTGGGCCATGTGTTCAATGATGGGCCACCGCCAAGCCACCAGCGCTATTGTATTAATTCACTGGCCCTGGCTTTTGTGCCCGTGTAACTAGTACTCGTAATACCAATTGATTGTTTCGTAAGTATCGCAAGTCGCCAGCCGTCCAGCCGAATCCCTGACCCGAGCAGTAACTCGCCAGTTCCCTGGGTAAGTAAAATAAACGTAGCGATAAATCGGGGAAGAATAGGCAGTGTATACGCTATCACTCGTACTGCCATTATCCATGACCATATAGTTTGCATTGTCAGCCGTTAAGCTCTCAAGCCAGTAGCCGCCTTGTGCTCCGGAAGCTGTAACAGTGGCCAAGATATAACGGTAAGTGTAAGAAGGATTCGGCGTCATTGAGAGTGTGCAAGAAAACGCTGATTGAGACGGATAAATGTAGATAGTGGACTGCAAATAGGCGCCATTGTTACACAGAACTCCAGTGCTGGTGGACCGAGCTAAAGCAGTCACGAGTTTGGAACCAGAGTAATAAAAATTGATGGAAGGGTACTGAGATGGAACTCCGCCAACCACATTACCGTCAGTCACATTAATTTGAGTCACTGTCAAAGCTTCCCCTGTGGTGGCAGTAATGGAGTAAGGAACGTTTTGCCCGACCGAGTAGGTGCCGGGAGTGTAGCTGATGGAGCAATTCAAAATAGTGCTTCCCGCAGTGAAAGTAACGGGAATCGTGTTTGTCGCTGATTGGGTTCCATTGCTCGCCACTACCGTTACGGTTCCTGTTCGTGTGACGGAAGCATCCACTGCAGTAACCGTTGCAGTGTTTCCGGAGCCCGTTAAATTGAGTCCTGAACCAGAAATAGACCAAGTGAAAGTCGGGGTCGAAGTAAAGCTGGAAGCCGTCGCAGTCACAGTGATCGCTTGGGTTGCTGGAACAGTAGTGGCTGGGCTTGCAGTCAAACTGACACTGGCAACACTCTGAACGGTAACGGTTTTGGCGCAAGTAGCGCTATTTCCCGAAGAGTCAGAAACATAAAACACTGCAGTATTGAGTCCCGAGTACGGATAAGCTGCTCCTGCAGTCGCTTGAGTTGCTGAAATCTGATTTAGTGAAGCCGTCACTACACCCGTTCCGCCCGGGATAAAGCTGGTGAAGTAATAAGTTGAACTGCCCCCAGTAGCGGTAGCGGTGAAAACAACACTTTGATTGATAGCCGGCGTATCAATGGAAGCTGTTGCAGAGCAGCTTAAGGGATTCGTAGTCGTAATCGGGGTCACAGTGATGGCCAAGTCACAAGTAGTTGATCTGCCTGCATTATCCGTCACGGTAAAGGAACTGGTTTGAATTTGGCTGCTTGTGGTCGAATTCGTGAGAGTTTGAGAAAGAGTATAGCTCGTTAAGAAATTTCCAACGCTTCCTGACAGAGTGTAAGGAGCTGCGCCACCAAGAACCTGAATGGTGACTGGAAAGGTTTGACCGGAACTTGCGGAGCTCACTGAAGAGGTAGCCGCGCAAGTCAGAGTCCCTGAATTAACGACGAGATTGACTCCATCCGTCTCAATTTTACAGCTGCTCAATAAAAATGAACTGACTGCGAGTGCAAGGAAATTAAAAAATCTGATATTTCTCATTCTAAAGCTCCCACCAAAAAATGTCTTTTTAAGTGGTTGCAAACTCGAGGCCCAGAAAAATCCCTAAAATGGGAAGCGGCTTTCCACCGAAATTTAGGCTCTTTAAATCGTATTCTTCCAGTGGGGCCGGGCGCCCGTATTCTGTTGAAACACTAGACGTTCAAAAAAAACCTGAACCAACGTGTCATCATGCTATAATAATCTTACGGTTCCCCCTTTCTATTCAGGTACGTCATGCAGCTAACCCATAAAAAAAACCAAACCATTCTGTTTGTAGGGGCTTCAGATGAAATGCAACACCCATACGAAAGCCTGCTTTCCAAAGTTAATTTGAAAGCAGAGTGGATTTCATCGATTCAAGACCTCTCAAAATATAAAACTGAAAAACCTCTCGCTGTCGTTTTGGATATTGACCCTCTTTCTCGTCCTCTCGAACCTCATTTGGAGAGTTTTAGATTTCAATTTCCCAAATCAGAACTGATTGCACTTTCTTCAGTTGATTCTGCTTCTGCAGCCCTTTTGATAATTCGGTCTGGTTTTTCAGATTTTCTTTTGAAACCAATCAGTCCCGAAGAACTGGTGTGGAGTATCAAAAAAGCGATTCAGAAGAACGAACTTTTTCAAAAAATCCAAGAGCCCGAGACGCATTTGGTGAGAGCTCTGACCCAAATCTCAAGCGCTTCCACTCCCTCATTGATAAGACTTTCTACACTTGAGTTTTTGCAAGATTTTTTCAAAAGCAAAGGAGCTTGCTGGATTTCTTTTCGATCGCCGAAACCGAGCGCCTTGAGTTCCTATCCAAAAGGGGTCAATGAACAGGAAATAAGTGAAATCATCAGCCATTTAAATCGAACACCTGCTCCTCCGCCTGCGGTAACCTGGTCAAAGCAGGGACAGCATTTTGTATTTGTTTCTTGCTTGGAAAACACGGAAGGGGTTCTGTTGTGGGGCATTCCGAAAAGCATCCAAGAAGAGACCCTTTTGGTTGCAAAAACCTTGCTTGAACATGCTGAATTATCGCTCTTGAACTTGGAAAAATTTGAGGAAGTAAAACAGCTGACTTTTGTCGACGAATTGACTGGACTTTACAACTCCCGTTACTTGCGACACGCGTTGGCCAGTGCGATTAACCGGTCCAAAAACAAGGGTAAACATTTTGCTGTTCTGTTTATAGATGTCGATCATTTCAAGTCCATTAACACTGCCCACGGGCACATCGTGGGGAGTGAATTCCTGATTGCGATTGGCCGTTCAATCCGAAACACAGTTCGAGAAACCGATACGGTATTTCGATACGGGGGAGATGAGTTCGTTGTGATTCTGAACGAAACGGAGCTTGAAGGGGCCAAGATAATTGCTGAAAGAATCCGGTCCGTGGTGGAGAGAAGGCTCTTTTCCATTCAGGGCATCAAACTAAAAGCTACGATTAGTTTGGGAATTGCGATGTGTCCGGAACATGCAAAGGATCACGAAACACTTCTGAAATTAGCTGACATGGCCATGTACTCTGCCAAAGAGCTTTCAAGAAACACGGTCCATATTTACACGACTGACCTGTTTGCCGATAAGCCCAAAGAAGCGACTAGATAAGTTAAAGCCGAGAATGGTGGACGGGATGGGGATCGAACCCACGACCCTCAGACTGCCAGCCTGATGCTCTCCCAGCTGAGCTACCCGCCCACATCAAGTTTTCAGAGGTTCTACAGGAGAAATCTTATGAATTCAAGTGGGCGGCCCTAGAGATTCCACACTCTTCCAGAATACTGTTTTTTCCGGCCCTCTTATTGCTCTGTCCTACGGGCGAGAGGTTGTGTTTTATGCCCTTGGCTCGCCTGTTGCCTCAAAGATTGTCAAAACCTTTGATCTTCGTTGTCCTTTTTTTGCCCCTTTTTAATCTCCAGGCCACTGAACCGGAAATACAAAAAATAAAGAGCAGCCGGCCCGGTGTGGATTCAGCGGTAAAAGGCATCTACGTCAGTGCGGACCCAAAGAACGGGAATCCACAGCTCTCCAGCTTGATTTTCAAGCCTGATCTGGTGAGTGTTGAGCTTGAAGCAATGGAAAAGCTCATTGGGGATAAGACTGTTCCGGAAAAGGAAAAAGAAATCACGTTGGTCCGATACACTTTGGGAGATCCCAGAGTTACGGGTGTTCTCATCAAAGCCAAGAAAAGCGGAATCAAAGTAACGCTCATCACGGATCTCAATCCCGTTATGAAAGGCGACTTCTCCACAGTTCAAGGACACTTCTCTTCAGCATTTTCCAAAGCCGAATTAAAGGATCCTGAAAAAAGTCCCGGAGCAAAGGTTATTCACGATCTCCTGGATGCTGGTTTTGAATTCAAAAAAGATATTCTCTCTCAACCACTTTACAAACCAGAATTGGAACGGATACCGATCATGCACGAAAAAGCTTTGCTACTCCGTTCCGGGGAACAGAAGCGGGCCTTTTTTGGGACCGCCAACATGGCTCCAAATCCGCGCTTTAATAGAACGTTTGAAATAGCCGATCCAGCTTTCTTTGATACCTATCAGTCTCATGTGGAGACACTGGTTGATCTCTATAAAAAGGGGAAAGAAACCAGTGCAATTGCTCCGGCCCCCAGAACTTTGATTCAGTACCCGGATGGAAGTGAAATGGAATTGGCTTTTACCGACGGGAAATACAATCCAAATGATCGGATTGTTGAGGTTCTGAAAGACAATACTTTGGAACACATCGACTTATCACACTTTGTGATGACCCACCGGGGCTTCTTCAAAGCATTGGGAGAGGCAATCTCCAAGAATCCGGAAGCAAGTGGCTATGCCGTAACCGATGATCGTTTTTCGGCGATCAAAGGCTGGGGGCTTTCGCCTGCTCTGGCGGGCATCGATGTTGTGGATCCTTACAACCGCAAATTCACAGGTCTTTCTCCCTCGTCGTTTGGAAGAATTGAAAGTTTCGTGTACCAAAGACCGGCAATTGATCCTGAGACCGGAAAACTGAGAGTCGAACACTCAGAAGATGGCCCCCCCACTTCGAGACATGTCTGGCATGACAAGACCACTCTCATTGATTTCAAAGATGGATCTGGAGAGGAGAAAACAGCTCTCTTTACAGGAAGTTTCAACCTCAGCAACAATGTTGCCAATTCCGAATTTCAAGTCCAGATGAATTTGCCCCGGGATTCCTGGGTCAGAAAAGCAGTTAAGCATAGTATCGAAGAAGTGGTATCCAATGAATCCCAATGGGCGATACCGACTCTGGAAGCTTCATTGAGAAATGCAGTAGCTTTGGTTTTGGGGGTTACGGATTTGGAAATTCCCTTGGAGCAGAATGCAAAACTTCTCAATGCAATCGATAGGCGTGATTTTTCTGAAATGAAAAAAATTCTTAGCCACCTCAAGGAGACCCGGACTCAGTTGAACAAGAAGCTGGATCCTGAGACGAAGGATGAGCGGGTCGACCAACTGATCAATTTCCTTGACTGGTATTCGAAGAATATTCCTCCTTCCAACGCCGAACTTGAAGTGCGCGCTCAAAGAACGATCGGAATGGCTCTGGTCATAGCTCAACCTGCGATGAAAGATCACATTAAAGCCAATATTCTTAGCAAAGTAATCGACAGGCCCCAGTTGAGTATTGAAGAACAGCACAAGCTTCTAAACGGGGCATTCAAAGCTCTCGGATTGGGAGAAGTGAATCCTTGGTCCGGCCAGCAATCGACTCTTTTGTCGATTGAAGAAATCCTTTCTCCTGGGATCCTAAATGAAAAAGCGAAACAACCCGAAAAAAGCCTTGAAAGTCTTGTCAGAAGCAAGATTGAAAAAAATGATTTTTCTTGGAAAGGGCCGGCTTTCGAGAATTTTGCAAAGGCTCTCGAATCAGAAATGGGTCTTTCGACTCTTTCCGTTTTTACCTCGGGAGCGGTTTCCCAAGAAGAGATTGCCGGGTTGTCCCGTCTCTTGAATGAGAAACGAAAAGCCCTTGAGATTGCCACAGATCTAAAGCCCCTCAGAAAAAGCCATGTTTTTGAAACAGCCGATGGTGAAAAGCTTGAGGAGAGGATTCGAAAGCTTTTTGAATCTCAAGCCAAAAAAGGGGTTTTGAATTCAAACGTGATGTCCTCTGACAAGAATCTCATTTCAGCTCTCAATAAGATCAAACGAAACCAAACCGGTGTGATTGAAGACTTTAAGATTCAAATCCCCAAAAAGTCTGAATCTCAAGACGAGGACAGGGTTACCGAATGCAATCGAGCGTTTATTCGATTAAGATAACTTTAGCTGATCGAATCCCCCGACCAGTATAGAAAGGGTTGCTCAGAAATGAGTCCCGGTCGAAGTCCTTCAAAGAGAGGGCTCTCAACTGCTTTGATGAAGAAAAACTCATTTAGTGAATCAAGAAACCTGCTCGAAGGATAAATCACTTTTATTCCAGCTTCTGCATTTCCTGCTCGTTTTTGTGCTTCTTCAATGGCGGCCTGCAATCCTCCCAACCCATCAACCAGTCTTTTTTCAGAAGCTCGTCTTCCCATCCAGGTTCTTCCTTGGGCCAGACTGTCCATTTTGTCCATGGCAATGTTGCGGTTTTCAGAAACAAAACTGAGAAAAGTTTGATAGTAATTCGCAACTTGGCGCTGGATAATTTCCAACTCGGCTTTGGACCATTCCAAGTTTTCCGAAAAGAGCCCTGGATAGGGATTTCGAGTTAAAAGTTCTTTTCTCAAGTCGAGCTTCTTGTAAAGGCCGGACAAATTGGGTTTTCCGGTAAAGACCCCGATGGATCCGGTCAAAGTCAGAGGCGAAGCGTAAATTCCATTTGAAGGAGCAGCAATTAAATACCCTCCACTGGCAGCCACATCTCCCATGCTGATCACGACAGGTTTTGTCTTTGCCAATTCTTTGATTTGATTTGCGATGAGGTGGCTTGCCAAGACATCCCCACCTCCTGATGAAACCCGCAGAACTACTGCTTTGATCCTGTTATCCTTTTTAATCTGATCGATTTGACCGGTGATTTGTGCAGGGGTGATTTGGTCTCCCCCCAAGAGACCCAAGAACTTCATTTTCTCCTTCACAATATCTCCCGAAGCAATCAGAAGGGCTATTGTTGGGGGCAGAGACAGACTGTCTGGAGCTTGTTGGAGGTCTTCACCAAAACTGTATGAGTGTGATAGCTGCTCCCGATATTGTTTCGGATCCTGAAGGTGATCTACCAGCTTTAGCTCTTTAGCCTGTCTGGGAGAAACGATTCCCAGAATTTTTGCCTGGGACCAGAGGGCATCATTGATTCGACCAGAACGTTGAATGCTCTTTTGAAGTTCCGCTTCAGCATCCTGCAGGTTCTGAAAAATATTCTCCCGGCTTTTCTCGGAGGCCCTAAAAGCCGTAAGGGTTTCTGGAGCAGACTTGTAGTCCCCCTTTGCAACCACTTCAGCTTTGATTCCAAGCTTATCAAGCGAACCTTTTAGATAATAACGCTCGGATTTGGGCCCGATCCACTCAATACTGCCGGAAGGAGAGATGGCGATGGATTGAGCTGCCGATGCAATAAAGTATTCTTTCAGTCGGGCATTTCCTAAAGTGACGTGAATGATTTTTCCCCGCTCTCTTGCTCTCCAAAGAGATTCAAAGAGTTCTTGTGCAGCTCCCATCCCCAAGGGAAAGCTGTCCAACTCCAAAAATATCGCACCTGTATCCTGTCTCTTGCCTGCATCTTCTATTTTTACAAGAAGCTCCGAAAAAGATTCGCGGCCTAACGAGAAAAAAGTATCAGATTCTCCGGATTCCCGAAGGGAAGAATCGATCTTCAGTTGAAGCGCAGTATAAATCGGGAGGAGAGTCCGTTTTTCAAATGAAGCAAATTGAACATGCGAGATCAGACTTCTAGAAGAACTGTCCGGTCTTGCCACACTGAAAAAGGAACTTGTACCCAAGTTGAATTGCAAACCAAAATGAGTGGCATTTGTTTTATCGTAGCCCGCCTGCAGAAACAGTCCCTTCAACACTTCATAGCTCGCCGTTCCCTGCCAGCCCCAATTGGTTCCAAAACCTGTCGTCTGAGTTTCAACATCTGCTACGACGGTCAGGTTCCTGATAGGGCGCACAGTGATTCCCAGAGCGTACTGCGCATCCAAGTTGACTCCATTTTGAGAGGGCCTGTTCAGTCGATTGGCCAAAAAACCAAGGGCGAACAGTGGAGAGGGACGGACTTGCAGGCCTAAATCAAGTTGAGTGATACCTTCCAAAGAGGGCGAGCTTGTTGAAAGGCCCAAACGGGAGCCAAAAAAAAGCCAGGGAGTCAACGAGAGTGAGCTGGCAAAAGAATAACGGTTGTAAACTTCGAGATTGGCCCTTGATAGGCTCTCTACTCCGAATCCCAAGTTTCCCCAACCTAAAGAAAAAGCAAAGTCATCTTTCAGCTCTCTCCAGCCCCAAGAGATCGAGGAAAGCAACCCTCCTCCAGTCAACTCCTTTTGAAAAGAAAGAGCAGCCGGATTTGTAAAGACCGAGCGTGCTTCATAGAAGTGGGATACGGAAGTGCCTGTTTGCAAGTCGTCTTTTGAAAAAGAGAGAACGGACAAACAGAGAGAAAAAAAGACAAGAAGTTGGGTGCGTTTCATTGCAAATATTAAACTGTAAGAAGATCTGGATGGCAAATCCAGGGTTGTTTAGAGATCGACTACAGCAAAAGATATGGTTTCAGTGAACAAAGCTTTCACAATGGGAAGAGAAGCACGGATCTGATCGGTAGAATAAAAAGTGATCTTTCGTTGAGTCCCGGATTTATTAAGAAGGTTTTTTTCGCATAGCAAAGTTTTAAGCTCCTCTGAAAGAACTTGGGCACCATGGGTGATCAGGGCTTTTTCCGATAAGACCGCATCAAAACTCTTCCTTAAAAGGGGGTAATGAGTGCAACCCAATAAAAAAATCCCCTGATGAGTTTTATTCAGTGAGGAAAGATAAAGTTGAATGACTTCACGGGTGACTGAATGATCAAACCAACCTTCCTCGGCCAAAGGCACCAAAAGCGGGCAGGGAAGCTGCTCAACTTTTCCTTGAAAGCCCTGATTTTTAAACTCTCTTAAATAAGCTTCGCTTTTTACAGTCCCTTCTGTGGCCAAAACCAGAACTCGCTCTTGTTGGGACTCTTTGCTGAGACGAATGGCGGCTTTAACCCCGGGTTCAATGACCCCGATGACAGGAATCTGCAATGTTTTTTGGAGGGAGTCCAAAGCCAGTGCTGAAGCCGTATTACAAGCTACGACCAAAGCCTTCACCCCTTGTCTAACAAGAAAATTAGCACATGATATTGAATACTTAGATACAACGGACCGGGACTTGGTGCCGTAGGGAAGCCGGGCAATATCCCCCAAGTACACGAATTCCTCATGGGGCATGGCCAAAGCAAGTTCCTTCAAGACGGATAAACCGCCCAGACCGGAATCAAAAACGCCTATGGGGCTCTGAGGGCTGAACATCCTCCGCTCGTAACATGACTCTGCCTCAAAGGCTAGACGGTTGATTGAAGGGCTGCCGTTTGATACACCGAGGCCATTATGGCTTTAGACCCGTTGGAAAAAGATCGCCTTCGACGAAAAATGGCGGCCCGGATGCAAGTCTTCTTGGAGGGAACTCCCATGGTGACTTGTGTGAGCGGCCATTGCTACGAAGAGCCCCATGCTTGTGATCTGTGTGGGGACACTCATGCGATGGATTTGTTTGTGATTAAAAATCGCAGTGGAAAAAAGATGTTGGTTGCTTCGGGGTGCCTCAAAGAGATGGTTCGCTTTCAAGTCACGGATGTGGAGGAGCTCTCCAAATGGCTCGAAAAACTAAAAGTTCTCAATTCTGAAATGGAAGTCAGAAAAGCGGAAGCCGCCAAAACCCGGGAAGAAGAACGCCGACGATTGGAAAAAAAAGTCATCATCAGAAAAAAGAACTGAATGGAATTTTTCTCAATAGAAACTCTTGCAATAGGTGACGAACTCCTCAGCGGGAAAATTGCAGATACAAATTCAGCACATGTCGGGCAGAAATTGTTTGAAAATGGGTTGAGGCTTTCCCGGCAAAACGTCATTCCTGATGAAAAACATTCCCTAATGGAAGCTGTTCAAGAAGTTTCAAAACGGGCCAGAGTAGCCATTTGTTTTGGTGGGTTGGGTCCTACTTCCGATGACATCACAGCAGCTGTGATCGCTGAGTTGCTGCAAAGGCCCCTAGAAACAAACGAAGCTGCAAAAAAGAGGTTGCTCGAATACCTCAAGGCTCGCCAACGCTTGGTGACTGAACAAACACTGAAACAAGTTGTGATTCCTCAGGGAACCGAAGTGATACCCAATGAAGTGGGGCTTGCGCCCGGCTTCTCTTTTGAATTTCAAAGTTGCCATTTCTTTTTCTTGCCAGGAGTTCCGGATGAAATGAAGTCCATGCTGGAGCAAACAGTTTTGCCTCGATTGATTTCAATGGCACCTTCGCAGGGAGAAGTTGAGAGCTGTCTTTGGAGGTGTATCGGGATTGTTGAATCTGAGCTCCAACGACTGATGTTGGACATTGAGAAGAGTCTTCCCTCCGGCATGTGGTTGGGATACCGAACGCGTTTTCCTGAAAATTATCTTTATCTCTATTGCATGGATAAAAACAAAGATTTGAGAAAAAAGAAACTAACTGAGTGGAGAATGAAAATTGATCCCCTTGTTTCCGCTTTCTGTTACGGCAATGCCGAGAGAGATTTGGAAGAGTGGGTTTTGGAACTTCTCGAGCAAAAAAAAATGAAAATAGCTTTGGCAGAATCTTGTACGGGGGGATTGGTCATCCACCGGCTAACTCATGTGCCAGGTGCTTCAAACTGGGTTTGGGGTGGCTTTGTTGTATATCAAGTAAAATCAAAAAAAGATCTGTTGGGCGTTCCGCTTCAGAAAGAGGAAGATGCAGTTTCTCCGGAGTGTACTTTGGCGCTTGCAAAGAATGCTCTTGGTAAAAGTGATTGTGATTTGGCTGTTGCAGTTACTGGCTATATGGGGCCTTCGGGGGGAACAACTGATTGCCCGCTGGGAACCGTATTCATTGCTGTGACGGACAAAAGTGGAAAAGTTTACGAACAAAAAATCCAACTCCCTCCGCGCCCGCGAGCTACTCTTCAATGGGGGGCTTCTTCTTTCGCTCTCAATGCAGTTCGAAAGTTTCTCAACTAAAAAAAAGGACACCCCGGTTGGGAGTGCCCTTTTTAAAGAATCCAAAGGAATTACTCTTCGAAACCGTTCCCTTGATGAGATTCATAGAAAGCAGTAGCTCCAACACTGGACGCTAATCCCGCCACTGTTGTTACTTCCGCTCCTTCATCTTCAACAAGCTCCACTTTCGGTCGAGTTACTTTTGCTTTTGGTGCAGAGCGTTTTTTAGGCGCGGCTTTTTTCTTCGCCTTTGCTTTGCCTTTGCCAGCTTTCTTCTTCGCGGCTTTTTTCTTCGCCACTTTCTTTTTCGCTGGGCGTTTTTTTGCAACTTTTTTCTTTGTGGATTTCTTTTTTGCTGCTTTGCGCGATTTCTTTTTCGCTGCTTTTTTCTTCGCCATGGTTCCTCCAAGTAAAAAAATGATTGTAAAAAAATGCCTAAATTCAAAAGGGTTGTCGAGTTTTAATATTGATTTTAAAGAAAAAACCCATTATCACTGACTTATATCAATCGTCTTTAAGACTGACATTTAACAGTTAAAAAAATCTGATCGCAGTACTGGGTCATGGGAGGGGGGCTTATGGCCAGAGCTGTAAAGTCGAAAGTCCGGAGAGGCGTTAAGTTAACCAAGGCTTCAACAAAGAAAGCCAAAGTTAAACTTCACGAGGGTGCTAAAGCAGGAAAGTCTGCTTCACCCAAGGCAAGCAAAACCATTCAGGCTGCACAAGCAAAAGCTTCAGTTCCTGAGCAAGGAAAGAAAAAGCTTTCTGAGCAGCTGATGGCTACGATTGCCAAAAGAAAAGCTGAACAAGCCCAGAAACCTGGGTTCTCCAAGCCGAGAGGAAGGCGAGGGAGAAAACCCAAGAATCTCGTTGATTATCAACCCTACAGTGAAGAGCAACAAGATGATCAATACATGTATCCCAATGAGAATGAAAATTTGGAATACGATACAGGTATTCGAGTAGGTGGCTCCACGGGTGGGATGAGTTTACGAGATGATGGGACTATGGTTCTAGATCGCGTTGAAGATTTCGATGAAGAACTAAATTTTGATTGGTAAATGCCAGCGCCTCAAAGGCGCTGGTGTACAATCAAGTACACTTCCTCGATTGAGCGGTCGGTGGCGGCTTGAATGATGTATTCCACGTCATTTATGACTGTGGAGTCCCACTTTTTGGGAATCTTCTGCATGTGTTTGAGCAGAAATCCTCCAAGGGTTTGGTAATCTTCATCAGCTGCCAAGGGCACTTTGATCAAGTCACTCAAGACATCCATTTCGATTCTAGCCGACACAATGTAAGTGTTCTCACTGATTTTTCGGTAGAGTTGAGGCGGCTCATCGTACTCATCTTCAATTTCACCCACCACTTCTTCCATCACATCTTCCATGGTAATGATCCCGTCGGCACCTCCGAATTCATTTACGACGATCGCCATGGGATGGATTTTTAATTCGTTCAAAAGCTCATCCACTGGCTTGCTCTCGGGAACAAAGAGGGGAGGGCGCATTGCGGTTCTGACCGCTTGATTCAAATCAGTCGCTTTCAAACAATCGAAGCCTTGGATGACTCCCACTATTTTATCCACGCGCTCTTCATAGACCGGCATTCTGGAATGCCCAGATTCACCGAAAAGTCTCACCGCATCAGCCAAACTCTGACCTTGCTCGATGGCAATGACTTCAATCAGAGGGCGAAAGGTTTCTTTGACGGTCATCTGATTGAAATTAAGAATTCTGGAAATAAGTTTGCGTTCCGATTGAGTGACGTCAGAGCCTCTGCTGCTTGGAAGAGCTGCCTTAATCTCTTCTCTTGAGAGAAAGAAGCTCTTGTCTGTGCTTTCACCCAACAGGGCCCTCAAAATATTGGCATAAGCTCCAAATATTTTAGTCAGTGGCGTGAGAAGGTAGCTTGCAAAAGTAAGAGGTTTTGCAAGTTTCAAGACCAGTTCATCCGATTTTGCTCTTGCTACAAACTTGGGTATGAACTCACCAAAAATAAGAATTAGAGGAGTCAGGATGACAGCACTAATCCAGCCCTTGTCCAGTCCATAACGATTGATTGTAAAAAGAGTCACCACAGTTGTGATCAAATTCATGCACAGATTGGTGCCCACCACGGTCGTTGAAAAAAGCCTCTCTGGCTTTGCGATCAGAAATTTTGCTAAAAGGGCATTGGGAATGTTCTCTTTTGCTTTTTTGTAAAGTTTCGGCCGGCTGGCGGAAATGAAGGCAATTTCGGAACCGGAGAAAAAAGCTTCAGCAATCAACGCAAACAAGACAAAAACAGAAAGAGCAAGCAGGGATGTCATGGATTCAACTCAGTTGGTTTTTGGGCAGTTTTGAAAATGGCATTCAATATGTCTTCCAAAGTAACAACACCCAGTTGATGCCCGTACTCATCCACAACGACTGCCATGTGAACTTTTTTGGTGCGAAACTCTCTGAAAAGGCGGGAAACCTTTTTGTGTGTGGATACGTAATAGGGTGAAAAGATGGCGCTCGAGAGAACCCCTTCTTGCATTTCTTTTGGAGTATCCAGCAGCAGCTTCAGAAGTTCTTTGGTGTAGAGAATCCCGACCAAGTGGCTGTCCTTTTTTGAGACCACCGGGATCCTTGAAAAAGTGCGAGTTCGGACTTTTTCCAGAATTTCGGAGAGGTTGAGTTCTGCGGGCAAATGAAAAACCGAGTTCCAAGGGGTCATGACATTGGAGACTGTTAAATCGTTTAGATGAAAAACGTTGTAAATCATTTCAGTTTCTTGCCGCTCCAAACTCCCTGTTTCAGCGCCCACTTCAACCAAAGTTAAAAATTCCTTTTCCGTGAGAGCCGGTGGAGGAGTGACGCTTAATCGGAAGATCTGGATGATTTTTTTTGCAACGGATTGGAGGAGCTTTCGGATTGGGGTCAATACCAGATGAAGCCAAGTCGCAGGATAAACCAGAAGAGAGGCCGCCAAAACCGGTAACCGGAAGGCCAATACTTTTGGAAGAATTTCCGAAAAAAACAAAAGCAAAAAAGTGGAAGCTAAAATCGACGTCAGGGTTGTGACCGTTCCGCTCCAATTGGAGAAATAGAATTCCAGCAAGGAGACGATGAAAGTCCCAACCAGAATACTTAAGGCTTCGTTCCCAACAACGATAGTTGAGAGAAGCTCGTCTGGTTTTCGGATGAGGTTGTGGATTGCCCGATAAGTGCTGGGCTTGCTCTGCCTTAGGGAATCCAGCTGGGTTTGGCTCAAAGAAAACAAAGAAGCTTCCGCAGCCGCAAAAAGAGCCCCTAGAAAGAGTACGAAGGGTATCAGAACAATATAAATATGAATGACCAAATTTGAATCCGTCAGCTAAATTACTTATTTTAAGGGAGAAATCAGTCACGGTCAAAACGCCTGGAGTTGCATTTTCTGACCAAAGCGTTATAACCGCCCCACTCTTTGTGAAGATCGCTATTGCACAATTGAATCCACTGGTTGGAGATGTCCCGGGAAATTGCGAGAAAGCTCTTTCTTTCATCGAAGCCGCCAAGAGAAGTAAAGCGGAATGGATCCTTTTTCCTGAGTTGTTTTTGGAGGGTTACCCTCCCCGAGACCTGCTCGATTTTTCTCGTTTGCGCCGGGAAAATAGGGAAGCTTTGGAGAGAATTCAAAAAGCTTCAAAAGGCTTGGGCGTGATCATTGGCGCTCTCAGAGAAAACCCCAAAAAGACCGGGAAATTATTTTTTAACTCGGCTTTTGTCTTTGTGAATGGGGAGTCGGCTTTTTCCTACGACAAGAAGCTTTTGCCTTCTTACGACGTTTTTGAAGACGAGCGGTATTTTGAAAAAGGAACCGGGCGAGGAGTGTTCGAATGGGCGGGACAAAAAATAGGTGTTTTGATTTGTGAAGATGTCTGGAACAGGGAAGGCTTTGTGGAGCGCCCTTATGAAGCGGATCCAGTTCGAGAGCTGAAACAAGAAAAGCTAAGTGCCCTTTTCGTATTGTCCGCTTCGCCTTTCGATCTAAAAAAACAGGCGCTCCGGGAAAAATTGTTGTCTCAAATTGCAAACGAATTGAAGACCGCGGTTGTCTATTGCAATCAGGTTTCGGGCAATGACGAACTCCTCTTTGATGGGGGGAGCACGATTGTAGATGGGAATGGTGAGACCCGGTTGACTCTGCCCTTGTTTGAAGAGGCTTTTGAAGTGTGGGAGAGCGGCCAAGGAGTCTGCCGAAAACCTTGGCCCAAATCAGAATCGGAATGTCTTTTTAAAGCTCTGAGTTTTGGGATTCGCGATTACGTGAGAAAATCCCACCACCAAAAAATCTGCTTGGGGTTGAGCGGCGGAATTGACAGTAGTGTGGCAGCCGTTCTGGCAGTCGATGCAGTTGGAAAAGAAAATGTTTTAGGAGTCAGTCTGCCTTCCCGATTCACTTCGGCAGCCAGCCGGGAGGATGCAAGAAAGTTGGCTGAAGCTTTGGGGATTCGCTTTGAAGAGATTTCCATTGAGTCTGTTTTTGAATCTTTTGAGAAGACGTTGTCCTTGATCAAGCCTTCTGGTTTGACCTTGGAAAATATTCAACCGCGGATTCGGATGACGTTACTCATGGCTCTCTCCAATCAAGAGGGCTCTTTAATTCTCAACACCAGCAACAAAAGCGAGATTGCTGCCGGGTATTCCACTCTTTACGGGGATAGTGCCGGAGCACTCGCACCTTTGGGGGATTTATTAAAATCCCAAGTCCGCTCTTTGGCAGCTTACATAAACCAAGACCAAGAAGTGGTGCCGCGACGAGTTATTGATCGGGCGCCGACCGCTGAACTTCGGCCCGACCAAAAAGATGAAGATACTCTGCCCCCTTATTCGGTACTGGATCCTTTGGTAAATGCTTGCTTGACCGAACACTTAGGTCTCGAGGAGCTTGAAACCAAAGGTTTTTCCAAAGAATCCTTGGAGCTTTTTGGCCGGCTTCACCGGGTTTCAGAGTACAAACGAAAACAAATGCCGCCGGTTTTGAGGGTTTCCACTAAAGCCTTTGGCGCAGGGCGTCGAATCCCTCTGGCTGCCAGAAACTATAGCGACAAATGACTTGCCGTCGCGCAGCGTAGGGACCTATAGTAAAGCGAAATTTTTTCAACTAAGAGGAGAAATCACATGAAAAAACTAGCTAGTCTGATTGCCTTGTTCGGCATCGTCAGTTTTGCTGCGGATATTACAGGGACTGTGACAGCCCCTGCTGCAAAGCCAATGCCTTCCGGGGCTGATATGTCCAAAGCCGATCCCAATTGCCCGAAAACAAAAGCTCCCAACGAATCCGTTCAAGTCGAAGCTGCAAAGCTTCAGAACGCTTTTGTGTGGGTAAAATCTCCAGCTGCAGCCGGTGCCGCAGCAGCGACCACTACCACTCTAGACCAAAAAGGTTGTGTCTATGCCCCTCACGTAGTGGGTGTTGTAGTTGGACAAGCTTTGAAAATTATCAACAGCGACAAAACCATGCACAATGTGAATGCAAAGAGCGCAAAAGGCCAAGGCTTCAACGCTGGAATGGTTGGCGGAGCCGCCCCAATCGAGAAAAAGTTCACAAAACCTGAATTCATCAAGTTTAAATGCGATGTTCACGGTTGGATGAACTCAGTAGTCGGTGTTTTTGATAACGCTTTCTTTGCTGTGACTGGCAAAGATGGAAAATTCACAATCAAAGGCGTTCCTGCCGGAGAACACACTGTAGGTGTTTGGCACGAAAAGCTGGGTGAAAAAGAAGCCAAAGTAACAGTGACTGACAAAGGCGCTGTTGATTTTGCTTTATAATTTCACAGTTACTGAGTTGTAGTTCATGAAGTCCCCCCTTTCTGATTTTGTGAGTGTCCAAATTCAGAGGGGGGATTTTATTTTTCTCGTGGTTTTGTGTCTCTGTGTTTTTGCTTTTGTCTCTTTGGAAAGCATTTGGCTTCTCAGGCAATTGAGAGAACCAGAAAAAAAACAAAAACAACTTTTGTGGTCACTCATTCCGGCTTTGGTGCTCTTGGGATTAACATGGGTTTATAAGAGTTCATAATGGATAAGATGAATCAAAAAAAATGGGTTGGCAGGACCACTTTGGTGACTGCGTTTTCAACGGTCATCTTGCTGGCTGCAGGAGCTTTGGTAACAGGAACAGGTTCAGGTTTGGCAGTTCCGGATTGGCCGTTGTCCTTTGGGCAGTTTTTCCCGCCGATGGTGGGAGGCGTCTTTTATGAGCATGGCCATCGGCTCATTGCTGGATTCGTGGCCCTGCTGACCGTGGTCCAACTTCTGGTCATCTTGCGTTTTGAAGACCGTCTTTGGGTTAAGAAACTGGGTTTCTTGGCGGTTGCTTTGGTTTTAACACAAGCGACTTTGGGGGGATTGACCGTTCTTTTTCTCCTTCCCAAAGCTGTTTCAATTGCTCATGCCTGTCTTGCCCAAACTTATTTTTGCAACGCGATCATTTTGATGACTGTCACTTCTCCAGGTTGGAAGAATTCTTTCCATTGTGAAAGCGATGGTTCTTGGTTTCCTGTCAGGGTGCTGGGACTTCTCGTAGTCTTTGGGTTTTTTATTCAGCTGCTTTTTGGTGCGACGATGAGGCATTTTGGAGCAGGCTTGGCCATCCCGGACTTTCCGCTTTCCTTCGGGCACTGGGTGCCACCCCAATGGACTTTTCCCATCGCTATTCATTTTGCCCACAGGTTTGGAGCTTTTGTGATGGTGGCAGCAGTGGCTGCACTGGTCGCAAGAGTTTACCGTCTGTATTGGAATCAGTTCACACTTCTTTTATATGCCGGTGCACTGATGGGTTTTGTTTGGGTTCAAGTGATGCTCGGGGCAATGGTGATTTGGTTGAGAAGGCCAATCTCACTGACGACCATTCACTTGGTGGTCGGTGCTCTTTGTCTGGCAAGTTCAGTGGCATTGACTCTGCAGCTTTTCAAAGCACACAAGGAATCCTCTGAAAAGAGCGAAGCCGGTTTGTCGGAAGCTGAAGCTGTTCCAGTATGATGCCCCCTTCAAAACGATTCATTTTAGACTTGGTCGATTTAACCAAACCGCGCATTTGTTTTTTATCGCTCGTGATGGCGGCTTGGGGTTTTTTATTAGGGTCCAGAGATCACTTTGATTGGACCCGGTTTATTCTTCTTTTGCTGGGTCTGGGATTGGTCGGTGCGGCCTCTGGAGTATTCAATCAAGTCGTTGAAAAAGAAATAGATGGAAAAATGAAAAGAACTTTTCAACGCCCTCTTCCGGCGGGACGAGTGAGAGATCAACAGGCTTTGTTTTTGGGCTTTATTTGTCTGATTCTGGGAGAAGTCATTCTGGTGATTGGGGTTAACGCACTCACTGCAATTTTGGCGGCGCTCACTGTTTTATCGTACATCGGGATGTACACTCCTTCAAAGCAGACCACTCCGTTTTCCACTCTCATTGGAGCGATTCCGGGGGCTTTGCCGCCTCTGACAGGTTTCACTGCTGCGGCCGGCAAATTTGGTCCACTGGGTCTTTGGATTTTTGGCCTTTTGTTTTTGTGGCAGGTTCCTCATTTTTTGGCGATTGGTTGGGTCTATCGAGATGATTATCGAAGGGCAAGCTTGCCGATTCTTTCCGTAACGGATGAGCAGGGTGGAGAAGTCTCCAAACAAGTCCTTACTTACCTTTTTGCCCTGATTCCACTGACTCTGCTTCCGGTTGTATGGCGGGTAAACTCAGAAACTTATTTATGGGGTGCGATAGGTTTGGGGCTCTGCTTTTTGACTGCGGGTGCTTTCTTGGCATGGAAGCGCACTCTGACTTGGGCCCGGATCCTCTTTATTGTTTCAATTTTGTACCTTCCCGTACTGGGCGGATTAATGGTGGGGACTTTGACGTGAACCAAACAGGTATCCGGTTTTCCTCAGTAAGATTTTCCTACGGTGATCGTGTTGCTTTGGAAGGCTTGTCTTTTGACATTCGTGAGGGCGAACTCTTTTGTGTTGTAGGCCCCAATGGGGGAGGGAAAAGCACAACTTTCAAGATTCTATCCACTCTCTTAAAACCGCAGTCTGGTTCGGTATCCTATTGGGGAGTGGATGGTGTGCGGTTTCCTGAAAAAGTAAGGCCCTGCTTGGGCGTGGTTTTTCAATCCCCGGCTTTGGATAAAAAACTGACGATAGAAGAAAACCTCCTGTATCACGGAAAACTCTATGGTTTGCGTGGCATCAATTTGAAAGAGCGGGTTGCGACCGTGTTGAAAAGGTTTTCACTTTGGGATCGAAAAACCGAAAGAGTTGAGAAACTCTCCGGAGGGTTGAAGCGTCGAGTGGAAATAGCTAAAAGCCTTTTGTCAGACCCAAAACTTCTTATCTTGGATGAACCCACGACCGGGCTTGACCCTTTTGCTCGTCGGGAAGTGTGGAGCTATTTGGAAGAGCTTCGAAAAGAGAGAGGCATTAGCATTGTTTTCACAACGCACTTGATGGACGAAGCTGAGACGGCTGACAGGACATTGGTTCTCAATCAAGGAAGAGAAGTCGTCCTCGGGGCCCCATCTGAACTAAAAACCAGGGTGGGGGGAGACGTGATTGCTCTGCGGACAACCGATCCTGAAGCTCTCAAAGAGGCTATAGAAAAAAAATTTTCTGTCCCAGTCAAGAAAGTGGATGAAGAGCTTCGGATTGAAAAAAGAGACGGGGCCCAATTCATCCCCACTTTGGTTGAGGCTTTTCCCCATCAGATTCTGTCGGTTACTTTGGGAAAACCTACTTTGGAAGATCTTTTCATCCATTTGACCGGCCAACGTTTTTTGGGAGCTGAAGCATGATGTTTTTGACGGCAAGTCTGACTTTGGCACACCGGGAGCTTCTGCGGTTTTACCGCCAAAGAAGCCGAATCGTGGGCAGTCTTGCCATGCCGATCATAGTCTGGGCTCTTTTGGGCACCGGCCTCCAAGCAGCTTTTCCTTCCGGGGTTGGGAAAGAAACCAGGGAATTCTTGAAATATTTTTTTCCGGGAAACCTAATCCTGACCATTTTGTTTACTTCGATTTTCTCCACTATTTCGGTCATTGAAGATCGAAATGAAGGGTTTCTCCAATCAGTTTTGGTTTCTCCACTTCCGCCTCTGAGTTTGGTTTTGGGAAAAGTATTTGGCGGGGCTCTGATAGCCATTTTTCAAGGGCTGGTATTCTTGTCTTTGGCCCCTCTCGCAGGATTTCATCTGAATGTGAGCGAGCTTTTGGCGGTGCTTTTCTCTATCACGAGCATTTCCTTTTCCATGACTGCTTTGGGTTTTCTTTTTGCTTGGAAGTTGGATTCGGTACAGGGATTCCATGCCATTATGAATTTGGTACTTTTCCCGATGTGGCTGCTCTCTGGCGCGTTTTTCCCGGCTGATTCAGCCTCGGCTTTTATCAAGCCTCTTATGTTTATCAACCCGCTCACCTATGGAATGGCATCTTTGAGGATGGCTCTGTTGGGAGGTACCGACTCAACGGCCTTTCTCAACCAAACGGGAATCGTGTGGATTTTTGGGATTGGGTTTGTTGTGGGTTCTGTTGTCTTGGTCAGTAAAAAAAGGGAAGCGACAGCATGAAAATCAAAGCCGTACCCGTTCTAGTGATGTCGTTGGTTGCCATGCCGGTCATTGCCATTTCGTTTTTAACCTGGCGGGGAAGCTTTCAAGTTCGCGAATTAAAAAAATTTGGAGAAGTGAAACCCTTCCATTTGACTGAACGTTCCGGTAAAAAAGTGACTTTGGATTCCTTGAGGGGAAAAGTGTGGGTGGCCAATTTCATTTTCACTTCCTGCACCAGTCAATGCCCTCTCATCATGATGGAAGCTCAAAAAATTTCAAAAGCGCTTCTCTTTAAAGAAAACTTTCGGATGGTCTCAGTCACAATCGATCCGATGTCGGATACTCCGGAGCGTCTCACCCAATATGCCACTGAATGGAAAGCAGATCCGTTCAAATGGCTCTTTCTGACAGGGGCTTTTACCGATGTGAAAGCGCTTATGCAGGATAGCTTGAAGGTTCCAAGTGAAGTCGAGGGATTGGAACTGGCCCACAGTTCGCAATTTGTCTTGGTTGACCACCTTTCGAGAATTAGAGGCTATTATTCCGCGGAAGATACGGACCAAATGAAAAAGCTTCTCAGGGACTCAAAAGACCTTCTGAAAAAATCTTTCTAAAAAGGTACGGCTTTACTTTTGTCGGAATCAGTCCCGCAAAAGTAAAGCCGTACCATCTGGAGCACAATCGATATCATGAGAGGCGGGGCGTTTGGGTAAGCCGGGCATCAGCATGATTTCTCCGCAAACCATAACGACAAATCCTGCACCTGCTGAAAGTCGGACGGCTTGAACTTCGAGAGTATGGCCGGAAGGAGCGCCCAACTTTTTGCTGTCTGAAGAAAAAGAGTATTGCGTTTTAGCTACGCAAATAGGCAAATGGCCAAAGCCTAGGGACTGGAAGAGGTCTACGCTTTTTTTGGCCGAAGCAGAAACTGCCACATCTTTTGCCCCATAAAGGGTCATTGCGACTTTTTGCATTTTTTCGAGCAAAGTCATTTCCCGATCATAAAGTGGTTGGGGGACTGAGGGTTTCAAGTGGTTAATCGTTTGTTTGACTGTTTTTGCCAGTTCTTCACACCCTTTTCCGCCCTCACCAAAAGGATTTGAAACAACCACGGAAATCCCCCAAGCAGCGGCTCGGTCTTTTAAGAGAGAGAGTTCGCGATCCGTGTCTGTGGGAAAGCGGTTGATTGAAACCACCACAGGAAGCCCGAAACGTTTTAGGTTGTCAGTGTGTCTTTTGAGATTGGAAAGACCCGCTTCCAGTTTTTCCACATTTTCCTGGTTGAGGTCAGACACTTTCACTCCGCCGTGGTATTTGAGGGCTCGAACGGTTGCCACACAGACAGCCGCATCCGGCCACAAACCCGCTTGCCTGCATTTGATATGAAGAAATTTTTCAGCCCCTAGATCTGCTCCAAACCCGCACTCAGTCACCACATAATCCGAAAGAGCCATTGCCATTTTCGTAGCAATGACAGAGCTGCAGCCGTGGGCGATATTCGCGAAAGGGCCGCCGTGGACGATGACAGGATTTCCCTCAAGACTTTGAACCAGATTCGGTTTGATTGCATGTCTAAGAAGAGCCGTCATGGCTCCTGTGGCGTTGAGATCCGATGCTGTCACCGGGGTTCCAGATTGTGAGTAACCAATGATCATTCGGCCCAATCGGTTTTTTAAATCTGTGAAGGATTCAGAAAGACAGAGAATCGCCATGATCTCAGAAGCAGCAGTGATATCAAAACCGGTTTCACGAGCTCCCCCATTGCTTTTTCCCAACCCGGTCACAATCGAACGGAGGCCCCGATCGTTCATATCCAGAACCCGACGCCAAGTAATGCTGTTGGGGTCAATTTGGAGGGAGTTTCCTTGATAAATGTGGTTGTCGATAAGAGCTGCCAATAAATTATGGGCGCTCTCAATCGCAGAGAAGTCCCCGGTGAAACCCAAATTAATATCTTCTGCAGGAGTAAGCTGTGCTTTTCCTCCGCCGGTGGCACCCCCTTTTTGCCCGAAAACGGGTCCCAACGAAGGCTGACGCAAACAGGCTATTGAGTTTTCCCCCAGAAAACGCAACCCATCATTCAGTCCGATGGCAGTGGTTGTTTTACCTTCCCCAGCAGGTGTTGGACTCATGGCAGTAACTAAAATTAATTTTCCTTTGGGCTGTTTGGCTTTCGAATTAAGAAAGGAGAGGGGAATTTTTGCAGTGTGGTGGCCCCTGGGTTCTAAAAGGTCAAAAGAAATTCCGACGCTGTCAGCAAGCTGATTTAAATTCTTCTTCATGTGCAACAACTTAGCTAGACGCATACAGTTCGTCCAGAGCTAATTCGAAATGGACGAGTTTCAATGCTACAATCGTGAAACTAAACGGGGAAAATCATGAAACAGATTCTTTTGGGATGGGCTCTTATTTCCAGTACTTTCTGCCTTTCTGTTATGGCAGGGCACGAATCACCCCGGATAGATTTAAAACCGTCAGAGAAACGACAACAGGAATCTCCTGAGTTCGCAATCTTAAGAGCTTGGCTGGAAAATCAAAAACAAAAAATGACGGAAAAAGCTGCGGAGTGGACCCGGAAAATATTGAAAGCAATCGAAGCCAATGATCTTGAAACTGTGAAAACTACAATCGAAGAGCTTTTGATAGAAGATCAGATGTTTTTGAAAGTGGAACAAGAGCGGGAAGCCTTTGGGAAACCACTCAAAGAATTTTCGGCGTCTGAGCGGAAGGAATTGGTTATGAAGTTTACTCTTGGCCAGAAAGAAGTGCGTGAAAAACTCTTAACCGAAGTTGCCCGACTGGTTCAAGCCAATCCCAAGGCAGGAGCAGAGTCTGTGGGCCGGGCCCTCCAAGACATCAAAAAAGATCACTTGGAAGCTTACGACCGAGTCATCAAGGAGATCAAAGCGGGGACTGTGGATACTGAAACGACGTTCTGCTTTACCTGTGGAGAAGGGGACACCATTGGCCAAGACGGTTATACGTTTGGCGGGGCCATGAGAGAAGCAGCGAACCGGGTTATGGCCGCTTTTGCAGAAAAGCGAAGCCCTGCTCAAACCAAAGAAGCTAAAAAAGTAGAATCTTCCACGCCTGCGCCTGCCCCTGCGCCCAAGCCAAAGCCGCAGCCAGCAAGCCCAGCTCCCACAGTGTCAGCTGCAGAGAGAGCAGCTAGAAAGTCTATCGAAGCTCCGGTGTTAAGAGGATCCAGAGCGCAAGGGAATAACCAAGTTGCTTTTGAATCCTATTTAGCCATTCTGAAGTCAGATCCGTCGTTGTCAGAACAAACGCTGAAGCGATTTCTCAAATCAGGATACTACGGGAGTAACAACCCCGATTACCGGGCTCGAATCGATGCGATGTCCAGAGATCAACTTCTAAACGCTGTCCAGCTTTTCATGAACGGCGAAGGTCCGTACAACCATTGCCCTTCCTGTAATTTAGGTGCTGGGCGCAGACTCCATTAGAAGATCCTTCTGCTTCCCCCTCTCCACTCGACTGAGAAGTTGGTAAACACAGGGAACCACATAGAGAGTCAGAACCGTGGAGACCAAAACGCCGCCGATCACCGTGATGGCCATCGGGACCCGGCTTTCAGCTCCTGGCCCGAAAGCCAAAGCAGCGGGAATGGCTCCAGCAATAGTGGCAATGGAAGTCATCAAGATAGGACGAAGCCGGACCGGGCAGGCTTCCAAAAGTGCGGTTCTCACATCAGCTCCCTTCTCACTTCTGACGTGGTTTGTGAAATCCACCAAAAGGATTGAGTTCTTTTTGACGATTCCCATAAGAAGCACGATCCCAATCATGCTGTACATGTTGATGGATTGGCCCGTCAGCAGGAGAGCCAAAAGAGCTCCCGAAATACTAAAGGGAAGGGCAATCAGAACGCTGAAAGGATCAATGTAGCTATTGAACTGAGAAGCAAGAATCATGTAAGCAACCACCAAGCCCAAGACAAGCGCAAAAAGAAGTCCTCTGAATGTTTCTTTCATGTCCTCTGAACTTCCTGTTGCTTGTATTTGATAACCTTCAGGAAAAAATGTTTTCGATACAGCCAAGGCGTGGTCGAGTGCCTCTTGCTGGGATTTTCCTTTTGCGATGTTACCAAACACAGTGACTGCTCGTTGACGGTTTCTTCGAGCGACGCTGAGGAGACTCGGATTCTCCTTAATGGAGACCACAGCTGAAAGCGGAATCAATTCTCCCCGGTTGTTTCGAATCGTGAGTTGCTTAAGCCTTTCAATCCGGTCTCCCCCTTCATCTTGGATTTTCAAGCGGATATCGTCCCGATGGCCTCCGACATTGTATTGGCCCACAATCACTCCGCCCATCAAAGCACTGACAGTTTGCCCGATTGCAGCCAAGCTCACTCCATGTTTGGCCGCTCGGTCCCGGTCCGGCAGGACTTGGAGTTCCGGCATTCCGACCAAATAATCCGAATCCAAATCAGTCACCAACCCGGATTCATTCATTTTCTCCACCAAAGTTTTCGAAAGCTCCCCCAACTGGTTCCAATCAGGACCCTGAATGCTCATTTCAAAAGGAAAGCCCCTCCCAGCTCCCATGCCTCTCATCGATAAATCTTGAACCGTCACTTTAAGATCTGAAATTTTATTGAGTTCCGTTCGCAAAAGATTCATCAGGTCTTGCTGCGTTGGCTCTCGCTTTAACGAAGGTTCAGTTCCCCGTTCTCCCTTGGGCTTCATTGTGATGAAAACAATGCCAGAATTGACATCGCCTCCCCCAAAACCCCCGACTGAAGTATAAAACCTTTCCAAATCTGTTCTCTTCGACAAATAGCTCTCAAGTTCTTTGAATTTGGAGTCCGTAAAAGAAATGTTCGAACCAATGGGCGTCTGAGCTCTCAACATGAAACGGCCTTGATCTTCTGCAGGAGCAAATTCTTTTTTTAGAAAACGAATGGAACCCAAACTCAAGATAAAAAAGAGAATTGAAGCAGCGACCGTCAGCCAAGGGCGGCCAATAACTACGACCAAGGTCCTTTCGTAGAAAGCTTTTGTCTGGTGGAGAAGCCATTCAAAGGATTTTCCTATTCTGGTAGTTCTTTCGCCCGCTTCCAAAAACTGAGAGCAGCGCATGGGAGTCAAAGTGAGTGCTTCCAAAAGGGAGAGAAGGACTGCAGCAGTCATTGTGACTCCGAATTGGAAAAAGTATTTTCCAATGATCCCCTTCATGAAAGTGACTGGTAAAAAGATGGCCACTATAGACAAAGTCGCGGCTAAAGCTGCAAACGTGATTTCTTTGGAGCCCACAAGAGCCGCTTTTTCCTTGTTAAGGCCTTTTTCCCGGTATCGGATGATGTTTTCCAGAACCATGATGGCATCATCCACCACGATTCCAATCGCCAAGCTCAAGCCCAACAATGTGAAAGTGTTGAGTGTGAATCCGGAGAAATACAAAACGATAAAAGTTCCGACGACTGAAGTGGGAATCGACAAGAGGACGTTCAAAGTCGAGGACCAAGACCCCAAAAAGACCCAACAGACCAAAGACGTCAGGATCGCAGAGAGAAGCAAAGTGAAATTCAACTCATGAACGGATTCTTCGATGAACCGGGTGCTGTCGAAATTAACGGCCAACTTCATGCCTTCTGGAAGGTTTTTTTCGAGGAACTTGATTTTGTTTCTCACTTCTTTAGCCACTTGAACGGAATTGGATCCTCGCTGTTTTCTAATCCCAAGCCCGACTGCAGGTTTTCCCATCCCACGACTGATCCGCCGGATGTCTGCCAAGCCTTCTTCCAGTTTTGCCACGTTTCCCAATGGGATGGGGAGGAAGTTGGGGGCTCCCCCGCGAGAAATGATTGGGAGCTGTTCAAAAGCGGACAGGGAAGAAGCTTCGCCCAAAGTGCGAATGGTATACTCTTTCTTGCCTTCCTCGATCCAGCCTCCGGGAACTTCACTGTGTTCGTTCTGGATGGTGCTGATGACATCGTTCACAGTCAGTTGGTATCGACTTAATTCCTTGGGTGAAACCCAGACTCGCAGATTGGGATCAACATACCCTCCAAAGAAAATGTCGCCCACATCCGGAGTGGTGGCAAAGTGCTGCTGCAGGCGATCCCGGGTGTATTGCATCAATTCTCTTAACGAGTGTTTGTCACTCTCCACTGTGATCCACATGATGGGAGAATCATCCGGATTTGTTTTAGAAATGGTGGGAGGGTCCAATTCTTTTGGCAGTTTTCGCAAGGATTCAGAAATTTTTGCTTGTACGTCTTGTAGGGCCAGATCAACATCCCTGTTCAAATCCAGTTGAAGGGTGACGGAAGCGGATCCTTTTCGGGATGAGGAAGTAATTAATTTTACCCCCTGAATCGTACTCAAAGAGTTTTCAACGACATCGACCACATCTGTTTCCATCACTTCAGGAGAAGCACCCAGAAGGCTCAAATTGACGGAGATTACGGGAAAATCGACGTCTGGAAGGAGGCTTACTCCCATGCGATTAAAAGAGATGGCTCCAAAAATGATCAAGGAGGCCATGAGCATCCAGGCGAATACTGGACGTCTGATGGAAATTTCAGAGATCGACATGTCTTAGGGAGCTCCTGTGAGTTTGGGTTGGTGTCCTGCTGCCGTTTCCAGTTTCAAAAAATCGATTTTGGTTTGAAAGCGGGCCCGATCCAAGCTTCGCTTGGACTCTTCAAAAGAAGTCAGTGCTTGCAATACCTCGAGATTGTTGACCAAGCCGTTTCTGTACTCTCTGCTTTGTTGCTTAAAATTTGTTTCGTTAAGATCCCGTGCTTCACTCAGGGATTTCAGTTGTTCCAAATCGGCTTGAAGAATGGCATAGAGCGACTGGATCTCTTGAACGGCCGCCCGTTTGGCCTTGGTTAAAGCCAGCTCGGCCTGCATTTTGACTGAGTTGGCTTCCGATACTTTTGAGGAGAGGATCCCCCCGTTGAGAATGGGAAGCGAGAGAGAGACGCCCACATCCCAAGGGACTTGATCCAAAAGCCCAAAACGCTTGAAGTAATAATTCCCATTGAGATCAATTGAAGGCAAATGAGCCCCCCAAGCCACTGAAACCCCTTTATCCGCAGCTTCCAGTTGCAGGGAACGCATTTTCAGATCAGGCCTAGTGGATAGCGATTCCAGATACTGTGAAAGAACCGGGACTTTTTCCTGCAGGGTAAGTGAATCTTTCAAGTTAGCGACTTCTTGGATTCCAGTCAGAAACGAAAAAGACTCTTTTGCAGCTTGGAGTTGGCCTTGAGTTTGAACAAATTGCCCTTTCAAAGTGCTTAAATTGGCTTGGACAGTCAAAGCTTCGGTCATTCGGGAACGCCCGATTTTAATCCTCCCTCTCAGATCGGCTATTCGTTGTTCAAGGGCTCGAATTTGACTTTGCAAGTTGATCAGTTCCTGTTCCAAGGAAAGAACCAAATAGAAACTTTGTGTAACATCGTTAAAAAGTTGTTGAAGAGCGAACTCTTTGCCTTGTTTGGAGGCTTCAGTCAGCAAACTGGCTTGTTTAAGACCAGCGAAGTCTCTGAGACCTCGGAACAAAGGTTGATTGGCTGAAACTTTGACGAGAGGTTGCTTACTTGGAGAAAAAGCCCCACCCCCAGCAGCTGCTTGCCATTGATAGGATGCAAATCCACTGATATTCGGCAAAAGGCCGCCAATGGCTTGTCGGTATTTTTCTTCGGCTTGTCTGATTTCTTCATCTTTTCCTAAAATGATTTCAGTCCGTTTGATCGACTCAAAGTACGCTTGCTCCAAAGAGAGCGGAGCAGGCACCGCCACTCCCAGCGAGCAGAGAATCCATAAAACAGGAATGATTCGGATAAAGGCCATGTGTGGGGGATTGTAGTCCTGTGCGAGGGTTTGGGACAATCGCTAATTCACTCAACGCCTGCAAAATAATGCCATGCACTATAAGGGGAATTCTTTCGAGTTTTAAAATTCTGTAAGGTATAATTCGGGATCCATGGATTTCTCTCCAAGCGAAAAAGAACCCGTTCGTGTCCAGTCTTTTGTGGAACACTTGGGCGATCTCAGAAAGGTCCTCTTTCGTTCCATTTTGGCAGTGGGCCTCGGCTTTTTGATTTGTTTTCAATATGCTGATCGGATCTTGTTCTTTTTAAAGGCCCCCATTCTTCGGGAACTCCCTCAGAACCACCAGCAGCTTTATTACTTCGGCCTGATGGAACAGTTTTACACACACCTCAAAGTCTCCACGATTGCCTCAATATTTCTCACTTCTCCTTTTTTAATCTGGCAATTGTGGATTTTTATTTCACCGGCTTTGAAAGAGAGCGAGAGAAAATTGGTGGTTCCTTTTGTTTTGGGTTCCACAGGAGCTTTTCTATTGGGTTCTTTTTGTGCGTACCGGTGGGCCATTCCGTACTTGTTCCGGTTTTTAATTGGGTTCAATCAAACGGGCAATGAAGTTCCCATGATTCGGTTGGGAGAGTACGTTACTTTGGTTTTGCAGCTCATTCTGAGTACGGCAATCATTTTTGAAATTCCGGTCATTTTCACGCTTTTGGGAAAGTTGGGGATTATTACCGCCCCTTTTTTAAAGCACATCCGACCGAAAGCTTATGTAGGGTTGTCCATTTTGGCAGCAGTTTTAACTCCCACGCCGGATGCGCTCACGATGCTCTTGGCTTTGATTCCGCTGATAGTTTTGTACGAGCTCAGTGTTTGGCTCGTGGGAAGAACCTAGAAACGACAATCTGAAAACTGAGATCTAATGGCATTTGCTTCTTGATCCAATCCATTCAGGACGGCTAATTGGAGAAGCTTCGGAGCCAGAGTGTTTTTGCAAGTTTTGAAATCTAAAGCGACAGGGAGAGCGACTTTGAAAGTGTCTTCAAGAATCTGTCTTCGGACAGGTGACGACTTGCCGGGATGGGATTCCAATATTTGGATTCGATTGAGAACAAAGTCTTTCGCCATTTCGGCAAGCTCGGAGTTTTGAGCTAAAGCTGAGCCTTGGATCGCATTGAGAAAAAGCTTGTCAGCCCCCTCATAATCTTTTTTTTCCACATGAAGCCATTGAGCTTTGAGAAGTTGGCAACGAGGCACTTCACTGAAGGCGCGATGTTCTTTTTCTGCAACCAATAATCCATGGCAAACGTCGGAAATAATCCGATCCCGGTAGTGTTTGAAATTGGGTTCAAAGGATTCACTCAGCGACTTGTCCAAGAAGGCCGCCTCTTGAGCGGCAAGTTGTGAGAAGTCGCGAGCCGGTGCAGGATCGGCTTCATAAATTTCTCGAAACAAACCATAGTTTTTTATTTTGAGGGGGAAAGGGCTGGTCTGAGGACTGAAATATTCAACTGGGCCAATGGAAAAAACGGGGTGCTTGGCTGAAAGGTGCGTTGAAATCAAGTTCAGCAGAGCAATTTGGTGCTGGTGGTCTTGAATGTCTGTTTTTCGATCAAACGGCTTGTTCGGAAGTAAAGCTGCGACTTGAGAAATCAGTTTAATATCGGGTCTCTTGTTTTCAAGAAAGTGTGCATAGGCCAAGATCCCAGCGTCTGCATCCCCTTTAACCAAAAGAAGTGTCTTTTCGGGAAGAGAATCAAGAACCAGAGAAGCATAGTCCTCAGCAAAACTATCAGTCCTCCGATCTGCAGCTTTGAAGTTCATTACCAAAAGAAAGAAGGGAATCAAAAACAAGAGGTATAAAACGGATTCCTGTTTTCTCTTCTTTAAAAAGGCATGCCAAAGAGCACCGCATGAAAACAGCAAGAAGCAGCCTAGAGCGAAACCGTGAAAAGTTTCATAAAGCTCAATGGCCAAACGGTAGTAGTCAGGTTGCCAAAACAGGAAAAGAAACAAGTAACTCGAAAGCGTTCCTAATATCAGGGCAGTCGGAAGATTCGTCCCGTGCGCTTTTTTGAAAAACCTTCTAGCCCCAAGAAGAGCTGAAATAAACACAAGAGGTGTGAATGCCCAAAATAATTGCTGGATTCCCAGCCACCCATAGAGCCCGACCTCTCGAACGGAAAACACTTTGCTGCGATCATTGGCTGCGTATTCCTTTCGGGTAACATAATCAAAAAAGTCCGAGGCCGAGCGGATCTCAGAGCTGAAAATAAATTCAGAATAAGAGTGGGCGATGAACAGGTACAAATAAGGGATGAGCCCTGCGAACAAGCCGGCAGCCATCCAACCCAAAGAAGCACGGTTCAGGAGTTTGTTCCCAACCGGATAAAGCAGGGCCAAAAAAGCCGGAAGGGAAAGAACCACCAAAGGGTAATGGTTGGCCAAAGCAAGTCCAAGGGATAGGCCAAAAAGAAAAAGAACCCTGCTGGGGAGGCGCTTTTCCTCAAATTGGCTCAATCTAAAAGCTTCAAAAAAAGTCAGAGTGAGTAGAAAAGTATGCAGAGGGTAGACTTCAACAAATTGACCGCTACTCCAAATCGGGAGGGACAAACCGAAAGTCAGAGAAACCCAAGAAGCCAAAAGCAAGTTGTTGAAAAGAAAAAAGGCCCAAAGCCCCCAAATCACTGCGCTTCCGGCAATGGACAAATGGCTCAGAAAAGCGATTTTTTCGGCCGGGGTTCCCAAGGGCAGATAAGAAAAAAGATGGCCCAACCAAACGAAAAGTGGGTAGCCAGGAGGGTGGGGAACCCCCAAGAAGTGGGCTGTCAAAATAAATTCAGAAGCGTCTTCAGGCGTGGTGCCTGAGGGACTGCTCCAAGCATAAAGAAGGACCAGAAAAATTCCCAAGCAGCCAAAGAGAGCTGTGCTTTTATTGCCATTGCTAGGAACTTGTTTCATATTCATTTCTTTCATTGGAGCTTATATGGGAATCACAGCAAAAATTTTCATTGGGATGGTAACAGGCGCTGCTTTCGGCCTCATCCTGAAATTCGTCCCAACGCATAATATACCAATGATCCAGGAATTCTTCACGGAGGGTCTTTTCTTCGTGGTTGGCCAGATTTTCCTTCGTTTACTTCAAATGTTGGTCGTTCCGGTGGTGTTTTTGTCTTTGGTGTGCGGAACAGCGGGATTGGGGGATTTAAGAAGATTGGGCCGGGTGGGCGGCAAAACGTTGTTTCTTTACTTGGTTACAACTCTGATTGCAGTGGCTCTGGGGTGTCTGTTTGCCGGACTGATTGAGCCGGGAGCGGGATTTGTTTTGTCCAAAACCGAAGCGCTTGTCACTACGGAGACACCTTCCCTTCGAGATACTCTTGTCTCAATTTTTCCAAGAAACCCGATTGAATCTTTTGCCAAGGGAGACATGCTTCCAATCATTGTCTTTGCGATTTTTTTGGGAGTCGCCACTACTCTTTCGGGAAAAGCCGGGGAATCCACTCTCAAGGGATTCAATGCACTCAACGAAGTCATGATGAAACTGGTGGACTTGGTGATCTCATTGTCGCCGGTGGGAGTGTTCTGCTTGGTGGCTAAAGTGTTTTCCGAGCAAGGTCTGGATGTCATGCTTCCTTTGGGAAAATATTTTTGCACAGTCCTTCTGGTCCTGTTGATTCAATTGGCAATGGTGTACTCCTTTTTATTGAAAGTCATCGGACGCCTAAGCCCGATTAAGTTTTTTAAAAAATTCAATGAAGTGATGATTTTCGCATTCAGCACTGCAAGCAGCAATGCAACCATTCCGGTGACACTGGATGTGATTGAAAAGCGGCTGGGAGTAAAAAATTCTGTGGCCTCCTTTACTATCCCATTAGGAGCTACTGTGAATATGGATGGGACAGCCATCATGCAAGGGGTGGCCACTTTGTTTGTAGCTCAAGCTTACGGGATTCACTTTGGTCTTAAAGAATATGTGATGGTGATTCTAACCGCTACTTTGGCATCGATCGGAACGGCAGGGGTTCCTGGCGTGGGGCTTGTGATGTTGGCAATGGTCTTTCAACAAGTCGGACTGCCTTTGGAAGCGATTGGGATCATCATGGCAGTGGATCGGCCACTGGACATGGCTCGAACAGTCGTCAATGTAACTGGAGATGGGGTGGTTTCCTGCGTTGTGGCAAAAAGCGAAAAGGAATTGGATTTCAATACCTACGAGTCTGAATAAATTGGGCGTTCTCTCCAATTGGGTTCTGTCGCCCTGGGCCAAATAAAAAAGTAAAAAAAATCCGATGAGTAGAGCAGGAAAAACCTGCATGCGGCATTTGTTTTTAATTTTTATTCTGTTGGATTGGGTGTGGCCAAAGCCAGCCTACTCATCAGAAGTGTACCGTTATTTCAGTGCCCCTGCTTATGTCCATACTTTTGAACATTTGGAAGCCAAAATCTGGATCATCCTCAACCGGATTCCCGAACTAAAGTGGCAAAAAGTGGAAATTCCACCCGTTCGTAAAGAAGTTTCTCTCTTGCCGAAAGTCATTTTTGTCTCCGGTAAATTTACCAAAGAAGGGAAAGGCAACCGAAGCTTGTTTGTGAACGGGACAAAAGTAAAAGTTGCGGACTCGGGCGAGTTTATTCTGCGTGTCTTGATTGAATCCAATGACTTTGGGTTGTTGGTGGCTCTCAAGGACTTGGATGACAAAGAAGAGAAAAAGCAGACAGTAGGAGTGCGAGTTCACTACAATAAAAAAGAAGAAAACCCATTTGCAAAATCAAGAAAGACAGCCGACTTTGCGGGAAGAAGTGTCTTTACCCAACGTAGAACTGCAAGTTTGGATCTATTTCCGATTGAGCCGGAACCCCCTCCAAACAAATCGTCAGCCGAAGTGGAAGTGACCAAAGAAAAAGAGAAACTGAGCTGGCTGGATCTTTATTTTGGATCCAGTTTAGGATCCTACAAGCAACACACTTTTGACAGCCAGTCCCCCAAGAACGCTTATCTCAGAGTTGATTACGAGCACAGTCTCAAAGAAACTTTTCGAGCTCCCATTTTTGTCGGATTCGATGGCCGCTTATCACTTCTTTCATTGGCGCAAGAGAAAAATGGAACCCTCCAATTTATCAATCCCGAAGTGAGAATTGGCCTGAAACTGATAAAGACACAAAAAACGAGTTTCAAGATATCCACGGGCACGAGCTATTTCTCCAGTTTTGGAAACTCCTTGTATGGATTGAAATCAGCTTTGGGGCAGAGTGTGCAGGCCAAAGCCCAATTCAATTTCTCCGAAGACTGGCGTCTGACTCTGGTAGGGAGAGCAACTTGGATTCCCGGCGGGGCCACAAGCAGTTCTTTGAGCAATCATGAACTGTTGGGGGGATTGGCTCTTGGAAAGGAAAAATGGGGTTGTTTTGCCGAAATAATGGATCTCAATTTAAGTGCAAGCCAATCCGTGAAGGCATCAGCATTTAGATTTGGTCTGTTTACATCCTTCTAAGGGCGCTAGTCCCTTCGGCTTCTCTCAGGGAAGGGCGTCCAAATTGATTCCACAGTTCGGAAAGAGCCTTTTCATCCAAAGTTTCCTGTTGGATAAGTTTTTCAGCTCCTTTTTGGATGAAGATCCTCTGGGAATTGAGCTCTTTTACTGCAAGTCGAAAAGACCTTTCCAAAATGTTTTTGACTTCGTGATCAATCATTTTTGCTGTTTCCTCACTGACAGGAGCTCTTGCCCGGGAAACCAATTCGGGAGTCAGGTAAGCCAAGTCCCTGTCTTCAAGTGAAGCCATTCCTATAGGTTCACTCATGCCAAAACGGGTGACCATTGAGCGGGCCAGATCAGTAGCTTTGACCAAATCATCCGCTGCCCCTGTGGAAACAGAGTCGAGGAAAATGGTCTCAGAAGCTCTTCCTGCCAGAAGGACAGCAATTTTTCTAATCATTTGATCACCATCCAATAAATAGCGATCTTCAGTGGGCCGTCGGATGGTGTAACCCAAGGCTCCCAATCCCCGGGGGACGATGCTGACTTTGTGAACTTTCTCCGAAGGACCCAAAATCAAGGAAGCAGTTGCATGGCCCATTTCATGGTAAGCAATTCTTCTTTTTTCATCCGGGTGCATGACTCTGGAGTGTTTTTCCAGCCCTGCCACAATCCGTTCAATCGCGTTTACAAAATCGGGTTCCGATACGGTATCCGCGTTTCTCCGGGTTGCGAAAAGAGCGGCCTCGTTTACCAAATTGGCCAAGTCAGCACCCGAAAAACCCGGGGTCAGTGAGGCAATATTTTCCAAATAAATATTCGGGTCGAGTGTGATGTTTTTGACGTGAACTGCAAGGATTTGAGTGCGCCCCTTTTGATCCGGGTTATCCATCAACACTTGTCTGTCAAATCTGCCGGCTCGGAGGAGAGCAGGGTCCAAAATTTCCGGTCGGTTGGTTGCTGCAAGAATAATAACTCCTTGAGAACTGTCAAAACCATCCATTTCAGCGAGAAGCTGGCCCAAGGTCTGTTCTTTTTCTTCGTTTCCGCCCGTGACGACGGTCCCAGCTCTCAATTTCCCGACGGCATCAATCTCATCAATAAATAAAATACAGGGAGCCAAGTCCCGGGCCTGCTGAAACAGATCCCTCACTCTGGCGGCACCGAGCCCCACAAACATTTCTATGAACTCCGAGCCATTGATGGAGAGAAAAGGTACTTTGGCTTCTCCTGCAATCGCGCGAGCCATCAGTGTTTTTCCGGTCCCCGGCGGGCCTACGAGGAGAATGCCTTTAGGGATCCGGCCACCGAGGCGTGAAAACCGTTCAGGATCCTCCAAGAATTGAACGACCTCAGCCAGTTCCTCTTTGGCTTCATCAACTCCCGCTACATCCCGAAAAGTAGTCGTGATGTCTTTTTCAATAAATAATTTTGCTTTGGACCGGGTTAACCCCAGAATTCCCCTTCTTCCTTCACCCCACGTGCGACTCAAATAAGCAGACCAAATACGAACGAGAAAAAAAGCGGGAATCACCCATGCCATGATTTTTAGCCAAAGAGGGAACTCCGGTTCCGCTGAGAAAGCTACTTGTTGTTTCTGAAGGGTGGGAATCAACTGCGGATCTTCAATGCGTGCTGTAGAAAACTGGACCTGTCCTTTGGGGCCGGGAGTTTTTAGCTCCCCAAAAATGAACGTTTTGGAGATTCGCACATTTTTGACTTCTCCATTCTGAATTTTCGACAAAAAGTCGCTGTAGGAAACCGACTCAATTGTTTTTCGTGAAACCCAGGAAAACAGCAAAAGAATCCCAACAAAAAACAGGATCAGCCACGGAAAAGAATTTCGAGGGGCTGGCTTTGCCATTAGGCTGCCTTTTTCTTCTTGCTGGTAGCTGGGGGCCAGAATTCCCGGACCTCCTCGCTGAAGCAGGATTTGATGTCTTTGATTTCCCCAGGACTGATGAATTCATTAAGCAGCTCAAATACTCCTTTTACGAGTTCGTTGGGCGTTTTTGGATAAAAGCGGGGCATTTTCTTTTCTACGGCTCTCAGGAAGGGCTGGAGCGATTTGTCTTTTTTCCCGGTTTCACGGGGCCTAAAACCCTCATAGAAAAGTCCGCGAATCAGAGTGGGAAGTTGCGCTCCCAACTGAGCCGCTTCGGTGGCCGGGAGTCTATCTCTCAGCTCATGGAGAACGACTTTCAGCAACCGGTAAGCGTCTTCCCGGCGATTAATGTTGAGTTGGTGTTGGAGAAAATTCAGCCAGATATACGATTTTTCAAGGGTCCTATCGAGCGTGCTCATGAGTGATTCATCCTTTCTTTAGATTTTGGTTGGGAAGCCAGCGTCGAGGCCGTTCCCGCTGTTGGGTCAATTCCGGGATGAGCGACAGAAGCTGTGCTCTTTGTTTTTCTGGTGAAACGTAATTTGAAAAATGGGTTGATTGGATCGTGATTTTTTTTCGGGTGGTTGGGTCCAGCAATTTTCGGAATCCCCCCAGACTGTTCGGGTGTCCGATCAAAGCCAGGGCTTTAAACCGGTTCTTTTTCCCTTCTTCTTTCAAAAATCGAGACGCTCTTCGAAAAAGATGATCCGATGCCTTTTCATCCGGAGACAATTTGGAGGAATAAGCATGTTTGGGGTGGCTGGTCTGGTGCCCTCCTGAAGAGCGGGAGTAACTCGCTTGGGCCCTGCCGGCCGAGTCCCTGATCAATTCAGAAACTGCCTCGCGGTAATTGGGCTGTTCAAAAACAAAAATGGGTTTCATTTCACGATCAGCTAAAGAAAAGGAAAAAATGTGGATCCCTTTTTTTTCAATAATCGCGAGCCACCAATTTGGAGTCTTTTTGGCAAAAGCACCCAGAGTACTTTTGATCTCAACTCCTGTTTTTGTTTTTTTTCGCTTGGCCATGGGCTGCTCCTCAAGGTCAACCATGCTGCAACCCACATACCAAAAAACCATCTCAAAAAAATACGAAGTGATTTGTCAGATCTTTCAAAACCAAGGGATCTTTCGTGCAAAGTGCAGCAATTTTCCCATGAACACAAAAATCCCATGCGGGTTGCTCAGGCACATTGATTGCAAAATCTTTCCATCAAGATGAAAACGGTTTTCCTTATTTCTCTTATCTGTCTAAAGGTCCTTCAAGCAGGGGAACCCTTTACTCCCCAAATGGAATTTTTCTCAGAAGGGTCCTACTGGAGCGGGACTTCAGATATCAGCAACACGGTCCTTGCGAGAGCGTTTGCAAGGGTTGGTGGGACAGTTCAGCCGTTTTTGCAGATGGGAAGTGAGCAATTTTTTGGGGTTTCAAACAGGAGTGACCTCTACGTATCTCCAGGACTGCATTGGAACTTAAAGTATTTAAGAGTTTTTGGAGAACACCGGTTCCATCAGAGCAATTGGGCCGAGTCCCACGAAAATGAATGGCGGCTTCTTTTGGTCAGCGGGAGTATTGTCGAAAGGCCCCTGTCGGATAAGTCGAGAGTCTACGCTTTTTGGGAACCTTACAGTGAATTTCTTTTGAGTAGCGATGCGAGGAGAGGGGCATCTTTTCAGGGATTGTCACGGGTGGGGTTTAAGTATCAAATCAGCGGGCAGACATCCACCGATCTTTTTGTGGAGCCTTTCATAGCCTTTTTCCGGAATCAATTTGGGGCGATGGAGCAATACCAATTAAAGCCAAGCCTTAGGGCGAGAACCTGTTTGGATTCCATCTGCATGGCGCTCTCAGCTGCTCGAATCGTAAGCTTAAACGAAGAGACTGATCCAGGTTTCCGGTTCCTTGCTACAGTGGGAGGGTTCCTGTGATCCCCATCATCATTAGCATTGCAGTGCTTTTCTTATGCTTGGGGTTGGATGATGTCTTGATAGACCTCTTCGTGATTTATAAAAAACTGAAGCCCAAGGAGTTGTTACCGAAGGAAAAGTTCCATCTAAACAAGGTACGCCAGAAAAAGATCGCTGTTTTGGTGCCGGCTTGGAAAGAAAGCCAAATCATTTCCAAAATGCTGCGGGGAAATATCGGAAAAATTGATTACGAAAATTACCATTTTTTTGTCGGGTGTTATCCCAATGACTTGCCTACTTTCAGAGCGGTCTCAGAAGTAGCGCGTGAAGCCAGCAAAGTGACCGCTATTGTAAATTCCCTGCCCGGGCCTACTTCAAAAGGGCAATTGCTCAACTCCATGATCCATGAACTCCTGGAGAACCACTATCCCTGTTTCGATATTTACCTGTTTCACGATGCAGAGGACATCATCCACCCGCTTTCATTAAAGTTGGTTAATTCAGAAGCAAATAGTGCCGACTTCATCCAAATTCCAGTGTTCTCTCTACCCATTGGAAAATGGTTGAGCACTGGTGCGACTTACATGGATGAATTCGCCGAAGTCCATACGCGTGATCTTTTGGTGCGACAGGATCTTAAAGTGGCGATCCCCTCAGCCGGAGTTGGATTTGCTCTGACAAGAAAAGGCCTTTTTTCGCTTCTTGATCGCACCACTGGAAATTTGTTTGATCCAACTTGTTTAACTGAGGATTATGTTTTGGGTATTCGGTCTCACCAAGCGGGTCTGAAACAAAGTTTTCCCTGTGTATTTGAAGCCGGGGAAGGGAGGAGAAAAGATTGGATCGCCACTTACGAATACTTTCCAAAACAGTTTGTGCGATCAATCCGCCAAAAAGCAAGGTGGACTCAAGGGATTTCCCTTCAATCCGCTACAAAGTTGGGTTGGTTTGGGACCTTTGCGAACTGTCTTTTTCTTTTTAGAGATCGAAAGGCGTTGCTGTCCAACTGCTTGGGGGCAATCGGGCTTTTTTTAATACCTCTGGCAATGTGGGGCGTTCAGGATCTGGCCCGCTTCTTTCCTCTGTTTGTACTGAATTCCGCTTTTCTTCTGGTCAGGCTTTGGCAAAGGGCTGGAGCCTTGAAATGTGTTTACCCCGATTCCTCACGTTATGAGGTCTTTCTCCGTTATCCGCTGGCCATTCTCATCAATGGCTTGGCCGGGTTTATGGCGATCAGAAACCATAGCCGGTCCATAATGACCAAAAGCCCCACTGCTTGGGTGAAAACGGAACACGAACTTCCAGAGGGGTTTGGGAAAGTGCCCGTATTGCAAGTGAAAGCTGCTTTGATTCTTGCTTTGCTGGGCTGTGCAGGGTGTGCTTCCCCTGCCAATGCTCAAGAGTCTCCCTGTATCCAGATTTTTTTTGATGAACCCCCCCGTGACGAACCGAACTATTTTTTTGGAAGAATCCACACCACTTTTATCCAAAACCTCTTGGGGCATTTCCCAAGGTGGCATCAAAAAACGTTACCCATTCAAAAGTATCAACCGGGCCAGCTTGACCAGTGTGAAGCCAATATTTATCTCGGCAGCTATTTTAAATCCGATATCCCTGCCTCCTTTATTAGCGATTACCTGTCGACCAAACGTTCCGTTCTTTGGGCGGGTTATCATATTTGGAAGTTGAGTGAAGAGGAACTCGCTCGCTCTTTAGGCATGTCTTTTAAGGGGCTCTCCCACTTGGATCCTAATCCCAAAAATGAAAAGGCTCCCCCCCACTTTTTTAAATACTTTCACTATAAAGGCGAGGTCTTTGAGAAGTATGGCGACTTTGACAGCCATGATCCAAAAAAATTCAACTCTGCTTTCGAACTCGTTGTGTTGGAACCTGTTGCAGGTGGGGCACCAAAATCTCAGGTGCTTGCGTGGGCGGAGCACAGCGGGACTCATGAGAAAATGCCGTACGTCGTGGTCAATGAAAACCGGTGGTACATGGCCGACAGTCCCTTTGCTTTTGCAACCGAAAAAGATCGCTATTTGATTTTCACTGATTTGTTGTTTGACCTTTTGGGCGAGGCCCCCCGCTATGGAAATATCCGGCCTGCATTTGTACGGTTTGAGGATATCCACCCCAATATCCCGCTTTGGCAACTGGATGTTTACTCAAAAATTTTCGAACAGGCCGGGGTACCTTTCGCGATTTCTTTGATACCGATCTTTGCGGATCCCCTCATGGTACAAGTGGATGATCGAGCTGAACGTTTTGTTCCCATTTCAAAGCAAGCTCAGTTCAGGGAGTTCTTGAAACGGGCGGAGACCCGAGGGTCTTCGATCATTTATCACGGGGTCACCCACCAATACCGAAACATCAAAAACCCGTTTAATGGAATGTCGGGGGATGATTTCGAATTTTGGGATGGAGTAAACAATAAACCTATTCCGGAGGATTCGGTCCCATATGTTTTGAACCGCTTGGAAGATGGTTGGGATTTATTGGGAGCTGTGGGTATCACTCCCTGTGCTTGGCTGACACCCCATTACCAAGCCTCTCCTCTGGACTTTGTCCTTTTTGGGCAACTCTTCCATTGGAATATCGGGCGAGTCACTTACTTTCCCCACCAGAAGACAGCCACCGCGAGGTTGCCAGAACAGATGAGTTTCAATTCGAGCGGCTCCAGTGCGAGAGCGACTCGCTTGGAAATGCTGAAAGATGTGCAAGTTTCTTTTCCGAAAGAGTTAAAGCCAAGCGGCCAATTCTTTCCGTATGAAATTTGGGGGGATGTCTTTGGGCAGCGGCTGCTTCCAGAAAATCTGGGAAATATCCAACCGTTTTTGAACGAGCAAGTGTTGAAGACACAGGATATCACCGAAATGATCGAATCCGCGAAACGAAACAGGGTCCTGCGGGATCACTGGGCCTCTCTTTTCATTCACCCAGTCCTCATCCAACCCAGATGGGAGGAGGGCTTGGGAGACTACCCGGGCGATGGCCGAAAAGTGCTTCAACTTTTAACTGAGATAAGCCAGATGGGTTATCAGTTTATTGATCTCAAAGAGTGGGTCAAGCAGCACCCTTTGTTCCTGCGTCCTGAGCCAAAAGGAGAAGCTTATGAAAGTCCTTAAAACAATTCTTCCCTTGTTTCTCTCTTGGTTGGCTTGTGGGGACGTGCTTCCTCCTCCCCAGCAAATTCTGGAGAAGGCTGGGAAGAGCCGGGCAGACTTTGTCGAAGCCATTGGGGAGGTTCAAAGACTGGCTCCAAGTCTTAGCGCCAAAGAGGCACTCTTTCCTTATATTGAGATTCTGGATGAACTGAAAAAACTGGAAGAAGCCAACGGAGTGAGGGAGCTGGGTGAGGATCTGGTTAAATCTCTAGGGTATGTCCTTACCCGTAACGGTATCAAGTGGCTTCGACTGGATCTGGATCCCATGGAGTTTGTCCAAAGATACTTTCGTTGGAGCGAAAATTCGACCCGTTACCAAGTGGCGGGTGTTCACATCAAACTTCTTGTCTTAGTCGCAGAAAAAGAAAACCTGATCCATTGGTTTGAAAGAGCCTCCCAGAGTTTGGAACTTGTCCAAGAATTGAAAAGCGAAGCGTATGTAGTGGAAGCTTTCGAACAGCTCCAAGCAAATACTCTTCAGAGGCTCATGAAGATTAGGAGCGAGCTCAAGCCAGAGCAAATCATCGATCTTCTCAAAAGAACAAAGTCGCTGCTCTCAATTCAATCGGTAATTTCCTTTCTGAATGAAGAGGGCCTAAGAACCAGCAATTTGGAAGATTTGGAATGCTATTTGCGGTGGACATCGATTTTGGGGGAGAACCTGCAAGCAATCAACCAAGTGGTGCCCTTTTATGTGTTGTCCGCACCGGGCCAACTGATTATCACCATTGTTACCAAATTTCTTTCTCTGAACCGCCCTTTTGATGTGACC
>Ga0214917_10000217_pt1 | contig 73831 bp, 75 predicted proteins | sample LL_1208_BB_MetaG_FD_177983 | JGI IMG/M metagenome (GOLD analysis project Ga0214917, IMG submission 177983) | Freshwater microbial communities from Lake Lanier, Atlanta, Georgia, United States - LL_1208_BB | ecosystem: Environmental > Aquatic > Freshwater > Lake | place: USA: Georgia | collected... | reverse complement strand
GCTGTTAGCAAACTTGCAATGGCAGTGACCGCTGAAATTTGAATCCGATCTGTGCCTGCGCTGGAGTATTCTGCTGCCACGTTTGCTAGCAAGACTCCAACATAAAAACCAAAAGCCAACGAGCCAACTCGCGATGCGGACATTGCTAATGCCGCTGTCCTAGCTGCGACAATCGGATGGAGGCGATTCAGAGTTGCACCAGGCTTTAGTCTCGCCCGCGTCATTAGTGTCCAAATCAAGAGAGTTACAAAAACCAAAATCATTGCAATTGCTGAGCCAGTTGATACTGGCATTCCTTGTCCAAAGAATGTTGGCCAAAGCTGTGCGAATGACCAACCAACTGAGGCGGCAAGGATTGCAAGTACCACTAAAGTACTAATTTTTGTCTGCTTCATTAAACGTGAGCCACCAGTTCTAAATCGTTGCAAAACCGAATCCCACTAATTTCCAGTCCTTCAAGAAGCTCGGCAACCGAAGCTTTTCCTGGAACCACAAAATCTGGGTCTAGAAGTGACCATGGCAGTAATACAAAGGCCCGCTCATGCGCACGCGGATGCGGTAGTTCTAATTCAGGTGTGGATCGAACTTCGCTGTCCATTGCCAAGAGGTCGATATCCAAAGTTCTCGGGCCCCAATGTTCGTTACGTTCCCGATTTTGCTCCAATTCAATTTGTTGAGTCGCTGCTAAAAACTGTTCTGGCGACAAAATTGTTTTCACGATAGCAACGGCATTTAGATACTGCCCCTGTTCTGGGCCACCAACAGGATCGGTCTCAAACACTGGTGATACCGAGTGGACTTGAGTTCCGGTCAATTCATTAATTGAATCAAGAGCGTTTTGTAGGTATTGAAAGCGGTCACCGAGATTTGAACCCAGGCTGATTGTTGCCTTCATTATGGAAGCGTCCTTGACACTGAAACGTTTTCGAATGGCACTTCGATTGGGGCATTTGGTTTGTGAACTGTCACAGTTACGGAAGTAACTCCAGCGATGTCTAGGCAATCTTGTGCGATTACATCAGCCAATTTTTCGATCAGATCAAAGGGCTCACCTGTAATTGCCGCATGAGCAATGTTGGCAAGTTCAGCATAGTTAACAGTGTCACGAACATCATCTGACTTAACTGCAGCAGAGAAGTCAGAAGTGACTTCAATGTCAACTATAAAGATCTGGCCTTCACGCTTTTCTTGCTCGAAAACTCCGTGGTAACCAGTACCGGAGACGCCCTTGAGGAAAATTTTGTCGATCATGGTGTTTTCGTAATCCGATCTACAACCGCAATCGCATCACTAGATGATTTAACATCATGCACGCGTACGGCCCATAAGCCACGCGCGGCCATAAGTGTTGAGATTGCAGTGGTGGCACTCTCGCGATCGTCCGAATCTCGTGCCACACCATCCTTGGCTAGTAGCTCACCAAGGAACTTTTTGCGAGACGCTCCCATCAAGATTGGCAGGCCTAATCCTTCAAGAACATCTAGATGCTTCAGTATTGGCCAGTTTTGATCAACCGTTTTTGCAAAGCCAATACCTGGGTCGATTGCAATTCGTTCCCGAGCGATACCAGCTGCGACTGCAACATCAACTTGCTGGCTGATCTCGGCAGTGACGTCAGCAACTACATCGACATAATCAGTAAGAGTGTTCATTATGTTTGAAGGTCCGCGCCAGTGCATCAAGATGTATGGGGTATTCAAGGTCGCCACATAGGACAACATCTCAGGATCGGCTTTACCTCCGCTGACATCGTTAACCATGCATGCACCTGCATCCACTGCTGCTCGAGCAACATCTACTCGCATAGTGTCAATGCTGAGAGCTGCACCTGAGTCAGCCAGAGCCGAAATCACTGGCAATACCCGATCAAGTTCTTCTTGTACCGAGATACGTTCTGAACCAGGTCGGGTGGACTCACCCCCAATGTCAATAATGTCCGCGCCATCAGCAATCATTTGTAACGCGTGCTTGATTGCTAGGTCTGCATCATTGAAACGTCCACCATCACTGAATGAATCTGGCGTGACATTCAAAACACCCATAACAAGTGTGCGATCGAGGCTATGAAGACTTTCTGGCAAACCGAATGGATGCAACATAGGAAATTACTTTCCGTTAATTAGTGACATCGCTTCAATACGCGTTGAAGGATCGCGTAGTTGACCACGAACAACTGATGTGAGAGTCGTTGATCCAGGTTTACGAATTCCGCGCATCGACATGCAAAGGTGTTCACATTCGATAACAACGATCACTCCGCGTGCACTCAGAATGTTGGTCATCGCATCGGCAATTTGAGTAGTCAGGCGCTCTTGAACCTGTGGGCGACGAGAATACATATCAACTAAGCGAGCAATCTTGGAAAGTCCGGTGATCTTGCCATCCTCGCCTGGAATGTAACCAACATGTCCAACGCCATGAAACGGCAGCAAGTGGTGTTCACATGTTGAGTAGATAGGAATGTCACGCACAACTACTAATTCGTCATGTCCTAGTGAGAACGTGGTAGTTAAAACATCCTGCGCAGTCTGGTGTAGCCCGCCAAATATTTCAGCGTAAGACTTAGCCACTCGAGATGGGGTTTGGGCTAGACCTTCACGATCAGGGTTTTCCCCGATACCTATCAGCAACTCGCGAATTGCAGCCTCAACTCGAGCTGCATCAAATGCTTGCAGCGCAGGCGGTTCACTCAATTGCTCAATTGGGTCGATGCTCACGCGTCGGCCTGTGGTGAATCTGTTGCCTCCGGAATAGCGCCATCGGCGTCCGCTGCCGTATCACCTGCTGCTACAACTGGCTTTGGTCCAAAAGCGTTGGAAAGAGCCAACGGCGGGACGTCAACCGGTGGGCGATCACTTGGGTTACGACGAGCAGATCCGGTCCAAGCCGGACGACCTGGGCGACGCTTTAGCGGTTCAAAGATTCGTTCAATCTCTTCGCGGTTAAGCGTTTCCTTCTCAAGTAATTCAATTACCAGGGCATCAAGCACATCGCGGTTTTCTGCCAAGATTTCATAAGCCTCGTGATGAGCCACATCAATGAATGCACGAACTTCTTCGTCAATTGCAGAAGCAACTTCTTCGGAGTATTCGCGGCCATGTCCCATGTCTCGACCCATAAAAACTTCGCCTGATTCAGCGCCATACTTAATTGCGCCAAGACGCTCGGTCATACCAAACTGCATAACCATCTTGCGGGCAACCGACGTTGCCTTTTCAATGTCGTTGCTGGCGCCAGTTGTTGGGTCGTGGAAAACCATTTCTTCGGCAGCGCGACCACCAAGCATGTATGCAAGTTGATCTTGCATTTCACTTCTAGTTGTCGAGTACTTGTCGTTTTCTGGCAGAACCATGGTGTATCCAAGTGCGCGACCACGAGGCAAAATCGTTACCTTATGAACGGGGTCAGTATTTGGCAGCGCAGCAGCGACCAGAGCATGACCACCTTCGTGATACGCAGTAATCAATCTTTCGTGCTCACCCATTACGCGGGTACGTTTTTGTGGACCACCAATTACGCGATCGATTGCCTCATCAAGAGTTGCGTTGGTAATTAGTTTTTGATCTGTGCGAGCCGTAAGCAATGCAGCTTCATTCAATACGTTAGCTAAGTCTGCTCCAGAGAAACCTGGGGTGCGGCGGGCAACTGCAGTTAGATCAACATCTTCTGCGATTGGCTTACCCTTTGCATGCACTGCTAATACATCGCGGCGTCCTAATAGATCAGGAACATCAATGGAAATCTGTCGGTCAAAACGACCTGGGCGCAGTAAGGCTGGGTCCAAAATGTCTGGACGGTTTGTTGCTGCAATCAGAATCACTCCGGTGTTGCCATCGAAGCCATCCATCTCAACGAGCATTTGGTTGAGGGTCTGCTCACGTTCGTCATGGCCACCACCCATTCCAGCACCACGATGACGACCAACTGCATCAATTTCATCGATGAAAATGATTGCAGGGGCATTAGCCTTTGCTTGCTCGAACAAATCACGGACTCGGCTGGCACCAACACCAACAAACATTTCCACGAAGTCAGAACCTGAGATTGAGAAAAACGGTGCGCCAGCTTCGCCTGCAACCGCGCGAGCAAGAAGTGTCTTTCCCGTTCCGGGTGGACCATATAGAAGTACACCCTTTGGAATTTTTGCCCCTAGTGCTTGGAACTTAGCTGGCTCTTGCAAAAACTCTTTGATTTCTTCGAGTTCCTGTACCGCTTCGTCAGCACCTGCTACATCTGCAAAAGTTGTTTGAGGCATGTCTTTATTGATCATTTTGGCTTTTGATTTACCAAACTGCATGACCTTGCCGCCACCTTGCATTTGTCCCATGAAATAGAACAACAAGCCAAGAATCAAGATGATTGGAAGCACGGACGCTAGCAAACTAACTAGGAAGGATTGCTTAGGAACTACAACGTTGTAGCCATCTGGCAAGTTACCTTTAGTTTTCTCGGATTTCAACAAGTCAATTAAGTCAGTTCCCTGTCCTGCGATGTAATTCGCAGTAAGTTTTGTGTCATCGGTCAGTGTGACGTTAATGAATTGATCTTTATCAACCAAAGTTACTGACTTGGCGCGTCCCTGTTGGATGTCGTCAACGATCTTCCAAGTATCTACTTTCTCTGCCGATGCACTGCCTGAGATTGTGCTACTGCCAATCAGCAATGCAAATACGGCAAGGATTATCCAAGTAAGTGGAGATCGTAAAATTGACTTTATCTTCATGTTCTAGAAACCAACGCCCTTTAAAATCGCGTATTCAATCGAATCTTTACGGTACTACCCAATGGCCCTGACCGCTAAACGCATGCCCCATTATGTGAGCTTTGTTCGCTCCTAGCGACATACCCAATCAGTGAAATCCCCATACTTATCAGGGTTTTCCCTATTGTTTAAGTGTGATCTTTAAGTCGGTCTTAAACGAGCGCCCATATCCAGAGCTGACTATTGCCAGCGAGGAATGGGGTGCGCTTGCTCCAAGACAAATCAAGCTGTCTGACTTATCTACTATTCGCAGCACTCTGGACCTAAATGCTCTGCTGGCAAGTGACTCCACATTCTTTGGAGATCTTTTTGCCCACGTGGTGCGCTGGAATGGTCAACTGTATTTAGAGGATGGATTACACCGAGCAGTACGAGCTGCATTGCAAGGACGAACCTCACTTCACGCTCGAGTTATCGACCACCCAGGCGCTTAAAGTCGCCCTGCTTCGTGTACTCGACGAAGGAAATCTTTAGTTTCATCTTGCTGCGGAGCTGAAATAACTTGCGACGCCGGACCGCGCTCAATAATGTTTCCGTCTTTTAGGAAGCAAACCTCATCTGCGACTTGAGTCGCAAATCCCATTTCATGTGTTGCTAGGACCATTGCCATACCGTCAGCTTTTAGATCTCTCACAATCGACAACACTTCATTCACCAAAACTGGATCGAGCGCAGAAGTAACTTCATCTAGCAAAAGTAATCGTGGCTTAACCGCAATCGATCGAATGATTGCCACACGTTGTTGTTGACCACCGCTGAGCCGATCTGGATATTGATCTGCTTTATCAGCCAAATCAAATCGGCGAAGCAAAGTCATCGCTTCATCAAATGCTTGAGTCTTTGAAACTTTATGCACTCGAATTGGTGAAAGCGTTATGTTATCTAAGACACTCATGTGTGGAAACAAATTAAATGATTGAAAAACCATGCCAAGATTCTTACGAACTTCATCGACATTAATTTTTGGATCAGAAATTTCTTTTCCATCCAGGTAAATCGAGCCGTCGTCAATGGTGTCCAACAAATTGATACATCGTAAAAGTGTTGACTTACCTGAGCCAGATGCGCCTATCAATACTGTGGCAGTGTGATCGGGCACTGTTAATGAAAGATTATTCAAAACCAAATTGTCTTCAAAGCTTTTACGTAATTCTTTAACTTCTAATACGTTCATGCTGCGCCCTGCGCATTCTGGCGCTTGATTGACTTTGCCAGCACGCGATCGGTGTATCGAGTTAAGGGGATTGTGATTATCAAAAACAAAATTGCAGCCGTTACATATGGTGTGTAGTTGAAAGTTCGGGAGCTTGCAATCTGTGCTGCACGCACCGCATCAGTAACACCAAGAATTGAAACTAGGCCGGTGTCTTTCAAAAGGGCAACTAAATCATTTAGTAGTGGTGGAACAACGCGTTTGAGGGCTTGCGGCAATACAACGTGCCGCATAGTTTGTGGTGCACTCAATCCAAGTGAACGGGCTGCGGCTCGCTGACTTGGATGGATCGAAAGAATGCCACTTCGAATAACTTCGGCGACGTATGCGGAATATGTAAGCACTACAGCAGTGGTGCCGAGTATTAAAACGCTATTGGTTAAGCCTTCGATACGAAGTGCTGGAACTCCAAATCCAATTAACAAAATGACCAGAAGCAATGGCACGCCACGGAAAATGTCTACGTATGCAGTTGCCATGATTCGAAACGGAGTAAGCGCTGCAGAACGAGATGTTCGAAGCAAGGCAAGAATCATCGCAAAGATGCCAATCAAGATTGCTGCGATGATGGTCAGCCGAATATTTACAACCAGTCCCTTGGCAACTGCTCCAAGAACTTCGCCACCATAAGACCAATCAAAGAAGGTTTCTTTTACTGATTGCCAGCCAGGCGAAGTAACAATAAGTCGTACTAATGAGCCGATAACAAGTACTGACGAAAGCGTTGCGATTAATGCTTTCCTGCGGCCGATTGCTTTGCGAGAAGCCTGGCGCTCAAGTTCACGTTGGCTTGGCGTCCACGACAAAGCCCGGCCCGAGGTTTCTCGGGCCGGGCTGTCGTTACTCATGATTTAACTAAACCAGAACTATTGAAGTACTGGTGCTCCAGCTTCAGTTGAAAGCCACTTTGCAGTGATTTCATCTAGTTCGCCACTGGCACGGATAGCATCTACTGCCTGTGAAACACAGGATGTGATTGGGCTGTCCTTGGCTAGCAACAAACCGAAGTTGTCGCCATCGCCAGTTGATGGAAGCTGACCAACAATTAGGCCACCTTCAACTTCAACACCAGATAGGTAGAAGGCTGTTGGAAGGTCTACGACGATACCGTCGATCTGACCATTCTTAAGCGCAGCTACTGCCGCAGCGTTGTCATTGAATGCCTGTGGTTCGGAACCTAACACAGTTGAGATTGCATCTAGTGATGTTGTTCCAACTCCAGCGCCTAGCTTTGCACCCTTAAGTTCTTCGATGGTTGTTAGACCTTCGATCGGGCTGCCAGTGTAAGAAACGATTGCCTGTGGTGCTGAGTAGTAAGGGCTGGAGAAATCAACTGCTGCCTTGCGTTCTTCAGTGATTGAGAACTGCTGCAAATTGAAGTCGAAGTCCTTTGCACCTGGGGTGATTGCGCCATCAAATGTGGTGCGAACCCAAGATACGTCTTCAGCGGCGTAACCAAGTTCAGTAGCAACTGCGTATGCAACTGCTGCTTCAAAGCCTGCGCCTGATTCAGGGGCATCATCGATAACCCATGGGTAGTAAGCAGGTTCGCCAGTTCCGATTGCAAGCTTGCCGCTAGTTAGAGTCTGCAAGCTTTCTGGGGAACATGTACTTGCTGTGGTTTCGGCTGCAGTTGGAGCTGCAGATTCTGCGGTTTCTGATGACGATGAGCATGCTGATAGGAACAGCGCTGATGCTGCAACTAGAGCAATGCCAAATCGACGTGTTGATGCGTTGTTCACGCTTGTCTCCTTGATACTTCAGGTGGCATGGGTCAACGGTTGTTCACCCATGTTGGGCCCTGTTATGGACCCGCGCTTGCCACTTATGTGGCCAGGTCCTCATCCGGAGGCACCCCATCGCGGTCTGCAAGGGTTGTCGGATAGCTAGCCGGGACTTATCGCTATCACTCTTGACCTGATGAAAGAATAGCAACGATTTCGAATTGTGAAAAGTCCAGCGTATTGATGAAACAATGAAGCCATGCCAAACCCTGCATTTAATGATGCGATGAAATTTGCATTGGATCTTGCTGCGAAAGCTTCGCAACAGGGAGATGTTCCAGTTGGCGCGATCGTCCTGAATCCGAGCGGTGAAATTGTTGGCGAGGGATTTAATACTCGAGAAATTGATAACGATCCGATAAGCCACGCAGAGATGGTGGCGCTTCGTTCGGCAGCGATGGCTAACGGATCTTGGCGGCTAGACGACCACACATTGGTAGTCACGCTGGAGCCTTGCACTATGTGTGCTGGCGCCGCAGTTCAAGCTCGGGTCGGTCGAATTGTCTTTGGTGCCTTCGATGAGAAAGCTGGCGCCGTCGGATCACTTTGGGATGTAGTGCGTGATCGCAGATTGCCACATCGGCCTGAGGTTGTCTCGGGAATTTTAGCTGATGAGTGTGGCGCAATCTTAAGTGAGTTTTTTAGAAACCATCGATGATTTTGCGGTTTCGGTTGCCATTAAATAACTAGTAATCTTGATCTCGGTATCGTGTCCGAGCGGCCGAAGGTGCAACTCTCGAAAAGTTGTGTGCGTGCAAGCGCACCGTGGGTTCAAATCCCACCGATACCGCCATAAACAGAAAACCTCCGTGATGGGGGTTTTTTGTTTATTTGGAGGATGTTGTTGGGATTTGGGAGGAGCTTGCGCCAGCAAGCGACGGTTCCCACCGATACCGCCATAAACAGAAAACCTCCGTGATGGGGGTTTTTTGTTTATTTGGAGGATGTTGTTGGGATTTGGGAGCGGATTGCGTGATTCGTGAGAATCACTGCAATCGGAGTGACAATCCGCGGCTCCCACCGATACCGCCATGAATAGCCAATTTTGCAGTCAGGATCATTCCGATTTTTGGATCGTGTTCCAGGGACCAAGAACTACACACGTCGTTCATCAATTCAGTTCCTAGACCTTGGGATGAGCCTGAGTTTGAGGATTTGCCATTGTCTATTACCTGGAGGTGAATTGCTGAATCTTCAATGTTTACATCAATTTCTATCTTGGTGGCAGATCCATGCTTCGCCGCGTTGCTTACTGCTTCGCGGACTACTTCGGCCAAGCATTCGGAAGTCTCCGGATTTCTCTGAAGCTGGCTGGATAAGTCTGGATCTAACGCCCAATTGATTTGTATCGTTCCTGACCAGATGTTGGCAATCTCATCTTTGGCTTGTTCAAAGGAATAGCTCTGCCCCGCATCAAACCCAACCCGTGCCAAAGCTCTCGCAATCTCGCCACGAACGGATTCGATGAGTTCTGGAGTTGGATCGTTGGTCGCGCCAAGCTGGAGAACTGCTGCATTAAGCGCACTTTGCAGGGATCCATGCATGACGTAACCAACTTGGCGCCGCGCAATCCATTCCTTTTGACTCAGTAATGAAATTGTTGACTCCAAATTGTCAATGGTTGAAGTTAGTTCAGCAATCAAACTAGTTCTTTGACTGGTCAAGATTGTGTAACCAAGGTTTGCAAAGCCATAAATGAGTCCAACGAAGATAGTCGCACCAGAAATGTGTTGTGGAATTTCAATTGGCATGTAACTTTCGACTAACAGAATCAAGGGTCCAACAGACGCAAAGACAGAGGAGCCGATTACTAGACCGATTGCTAACGGTATGTCTCTGTTTCCAAACAACTTCTTAAAGGCAAAGAAGTAGGAGATCAACAACGCTGTTGTAATCAAGTTGAAGGGTAGAGCTTCAACAAATGTCATGGTTCGTTGCGCAGCTGCGGCGTAAGTTATGAGAAATAGAACTGTTGTCACATAGGGTCGCATAGACTGCGAAAGATTAACTGTCGACGGCAACTGAAACTTCTTGTCTGAATTTTTCTCCTGCAAATCCATTGTTTGCAGTGATTTGTCGTGTGCAATCTGATGACTAAAGGGCCGTAACTCAGTATCTACATAATGCTGCATTTCTTGCACTGCATTGTCCTTGTTTCCCCCGGACTTCAGTGAAACTAACAGTTGGTCAATTTGATCAATACGTGGAGCAACTACTTGTTGTGCGTACTGACGCAAGTTTCTTGTGGCTTCTTGGAGCCTTGTGTCCATGGATGAACGAAGTTGAGTTAATTCACTCGTTTTGGTTTCTAGATCCTTAACTAGATTCGAGTGCTGATCAAATATTGCGATACTAAATGCAATTACAGAAAGCACTGTAGAGATAAAAACTCCGCCACTTATGATTCGAAATGCCAGCTTTGGATCGTCCGTAAACCCAAGAAAGACAGTAGAAAATCCAAGTATCGATCCCCGCACACTTTGCGCAGCAAGAAAGGCAATCAGGGTAGTCACTGGATGGGATTCGTTTTTTCGCTTCCCGTGAATCAACTTTCCAGCAATCAGAATTGTGATGGTAAATCCGGAATGTGCTAACAGAATCAAACCGACCCAGAGCAGATATGAGCCACCAAAGTCAGCCTTATCAATAAAGATTGGACTAAGCGCACAGGGAAATAGAGCTAGTAGTATCAGGCGAAAACTAAGTGATGACCTCAATCCAAGTAAGTACCAGAGCGAATCATTAAGTTCGCTGCTTTGCACTTTTTTGTTGGATTTAAGCTGCATTCCTAATTAGAAACCTCAACTGATTGGCTGTTTGCTCTAAAACCGACAACGCTTGCGTATTTTGCAACTGCTGTAGTTCGGGAGTTGCCTTCCAAAGCACTATCGATTCCAATCGCTTGGCATGCTCGACGAATTGCGTCTTCGGTAGCCTTTAGCGAAGTTCCCCGAATTTGAGCAATCTGAGCATTTGACTTACCTTGTGACATCAAATGAAGTACCTCAATCTGCTTAACAGTCAATGCCGCGAAAGGTCGGGACTTATCCAGATCGTGTCGATGTAGTGTTGTGACTTCACCACGCATAGCTACGTCCAATGCGTCATACAAAACATTCAGGTCAGCAAGTGCTGACTTACGTATGTATGCGATTCCATTAGGCAAACCTTGCTCGTTTTCCACTGCAAATCTTGGATCAGGCAGTTGTGTCAAAAAGACAACACCGGTTCCAGGTGATACCTTAAGCGCGGTTTGAGCAAAATCAAAACCATTTGGACCCGGGCCCAGATCCACATCAAGCACAAGTCCATCAGGATCAGTAGCGTGAAAAAGTTGTTTGGCTTCAACGATTGTCGCAGCGGTTTGAACGGCATAGCCCCGAACTTCAAGCGCGGTAGCAATTAGTTCGCGCAGGAGGTCATCATCTTCAACGACTAACACCAATCTTGAACTCATCCCAACACACCGTTATCCCGTTTCAGGCCCACCCCCGTGATGCCCTGATACTGCTTAAAGAATGCCGTAAGCGCCTGCGCTATTTCCATATATGCGGGGATTACCCTGTGAATGTCATTTTTGTCTGAGTCGCCTTAACTACAGGGTTTTCAGAGAGTTAACGACTTTAGTTAAGGAATCCTTGGCATCACCGAAAAGTAGTGACGTCTTTGGATCGAACAAGACTTCGTTCTCGATGCCAGCAAATCCAGGACGCATTGAGCGCTTTAGGAAAACTACCTGCTGAGCCTGGTCAACGTTAAGAATTGGCATGCCATAGATAGGGGCCGTCTTATCATCGCGAGCCGCTGGGTTAACAACGTCATTGGCGCCAACAACTAAGGCAACATCGGTCGATGGGAACTCTGGATTAATTTCGTCCATTTCCTTTAGCTGCTCGTACGGCACATTCGCTTCGGCAAGAAGTACATTCATGTGTCCTGGCATACGACCTGCAACTGGATGAATTGCGTAATCTACTTCGATTCCCTTTGCAACCAATAATTCAACAAGTTCGCGAATTGTGTTTTGTGCCTGTGCTACCGCAAGACCGTAACCCGGAACGATGATCACCTTGCGGGCATAGCCCAGCATGATTGCTACATCTTCTGGTGATGCTGACTTGACTGGACGATCTTCAGCACTTGCAGTCGAAGTTGATGCCTTCGCAGTGAACGCGCCGAACAAAGTATTTGTAAGCGGTCGACCCATTGCCTTTGCCATCATTCGCGTTAGCAATGTTCCCGATGCGCCAACAAGCGTTCCTGCAACGATCAGAAGGACGTTGCCAAGTACGTAACCCGAGGCCGCTACTGACAAGCCAGTAAATGCGTTAAGCAAAGAGATAACAATTGGCACATCCGCGCCACCAACTGGAAGCACAAGCAAGATACCAAGTACTAGTGAAAGTCCAAGTAGTAACCAAAGCAGTGTGTTTGTTGGATTTAAAATCAGTAAAACTGCAGTTGCAACAGTTGCAACAGCAACACCGATTGTGATGAAACGACCAAGTGGAATTACAACTGGGCGTGAGGTCATTAGCTCTTGCAGCTTCGCATAAGTTAATAGCGAGCCAGTGAAGGAAACTGAACCAACAACAACTGTGAAGATGGTTGCAGTCAGAATTGGCACACTCTCGGATTCAACTGACAAGAATTCAATAACCGAGATAACAGCCGCAGCGCCACCACCAACACCATTGAATAGTGCGACCATCTGCGGCATCTGAGTCATTTGCACGCGACGCGCAGCCACCCAACCGATGATTGAACCAATTGCGATTGCAATCAAAATTTGTGGCAAGTGCTTAACTGGTCCACCGTAATATTCCTGGCCATAGAAAAACACAACTGCAGTGGCAATTGATGCGCCAGCCGCGCCAAGTAAGTTTCCGCGACGCGCAGTCTTCGGTGATGACAAACCCTTAAGCGCAAGGATGAATAACACTGCAGCAAGTAGTTCAGCTAAGCGAACCCAAGTTGGCGTAACGATAGCGGTCTGTTCTGAAAAGCGAATCAACGTAGGTGTCATTTGGACACCTCTTCCTTCTCAGCCTTCTTGGGTTTAAACATTTCCAACATTCGGTCAGTAACCACAAAGCCACCGACCATGTTGATTGAAGCCAGCACAATAGCCACTAAACCAAGGTAAAGCTGGACATTGTCAGTTGCCTTACCGGTAACCAAGATTGCGCCCACCAACACGACTCCATGAATCGCGTTAGCGCCAGACATCAAAGGTGTATGAAGGATTGCTGAAACTTTGGAAACAACTTCGATACCAACGAAAATGCTCAGTATGAAAATAGTTAACAGTGCAATTGCATCCATGACTATTCGCCCTCTCTACTTGCTAGTGCAGGTAAGTTAAGTGCTTCGCGAGCCATTGCGTTACGAATCTCGCCGTTGAATACAACTGCAGAACCTTGAACAACTTCATCGTCTTCATCAGGTGTAACAATGCCTTCGGCAGTCATCAGCGTCAGAAGCGAAACAACGTTTTGCGCGTAAAGCTTGCTAGCGTGAACTGCAAGTTGACTAGCTGTATCTTTGCAGCCAATCAAAGTAATTGAGCCACCTGGAACGGATACGACAACATCTTCACCAGCAACACTGCCGTCCACATTGCCACCTGACTCTGCTGCAAGGTCAACAATGATTGCGCCAGGTTTCATTTCAGACATCATGTCTGCTGTGATCAAAGATGGTGCTTTGCGTCCTGGAACAGCTGCTGTTGTAATAACAACATCTGATGCAGAGATAAATTTCTTTAGTGCATCTTGCTGAGCCTTTGCGCGCTCTGGTGTCATTTCGCGTGCGTAACCTCCAGCGCCCTCAACTTCATCAAGACCAAGATCTAGGAAAGTTGCACCCATTGATTTAACTTCATCTGCACTTGAGGCACGCACGTCGTATGCACTAACAATTGCGCCAAGTCGCTTTGCGGTTGCCATAGCCTGCAAGCCAGCAACGCCCGCGCCCAGAACTAAAACTTTTGCTGCCGGAATAGTTCCAGCTGCGGTCATTAACATTGGAAAAAATTTAGGTGCACTTTCTGCGGCAATAAGTACTGTGCGGTAGCCAGCACAAAGCGCCTGTGATGTCAGTGCATCCATTGATTGTGCGCGTGAGATACGTGGCAGCACATCAAAGGAAAGTGCAGTTACTTTCTTATCCGCTAATGCCTTTATCGTCTGTGCATCATTTGATGGTGACAAGAATGAGATTGTGATCGCGCCAGCCTTTAACTGGGAAATAGAGTCATTTTCTAATGGGCGAACGGTGGCAACTACATCGGCTGAACTCAAGCCAGAAGCCCCTGCAACTGTGGTCGCTCCCGCTGCTTTGTATTCATCGTCGTGATAGCCCGAAGGCTGACCAGCGCCTTCTTGGATTGAAACGGTAAGCCCAAGCTTTATCAGCTTTTGGGCGCCTTCTGGAGTTAAACCAACACGACGTTCGCCCGCCCTGGTTTCAGCTGGGATAAATACCAACATCAGTGTTTCCGCCTTAGATCAATTAGGTACGAGCCTAGGGTGAACTTTAATGTACCGCAGAACCGAGTTGAACTTTCCGAACTTGCTGGGTGGCAATTGCGATCAAAATAAAGGAAAACAGGATCAAAGCTGCCCGTTGCGGAATCTGTTGGCTGAGGTAGACCCCGATAAAGGTGGCAGGGACCCCGGCCAGACCCGAAAGCACAGCAAAGGCCACATCTATATTGCCTTTGCGAAGGTTGGCAACGGTTCCGGAAATGGCCGATCCGACTATAACTGCCAGGCTGGTGCCGCGGGCAGTTAAGGAATCCATACCCGAGGCGATAATCAGGGCCGGTACCATGACGATTCCGCCGCCGACTCCGAAGAGCCCCGACATCACACCTGCAAGGAAACCAACAATGGCCAAGAAGATTAAGGCCGCAGTGCCTTCAAGTAGTTGATGTGGGGTTGAAGACCAAATCAATCGCATCGCCGATAGATATAGAAGAGCCGCAAAACCTAGTTGCAAAAACTTCAGCGAGACTTGGCCTAAAAGTTTGACTCCATATACAGCGCCAAAAATTGATCCCGCTAACAATGCAGCCACGGCATTCCAGTCCACATATCCTGAAGCCGAATATCCAATCGCACCAGCTACCGCAATTGGTAGTACTGCTGCAAGTGAAGTTGCATGGGATCGGCGTTGATCAAGCCCCATCCACAATACATATAACGGCACCATCAAAAAACCGCCGCCGACTCCAAACATTCCCGCCAAGATGCCTGCCAGGATGCCAACAACTAAAGACTGTTGAATTTGTCGCCGAGTAATCGTAGAAAAAATAGTTATGCATCTCGCTTAAAGAACATTGCGGCGCCGATTACATAAGAACCAACAACCCACGAAGCAAAAATCAATCCCGCATTTGGACTTTCAGGTAAGTGGGTTAGCCAAGCTGTTCCATTCGTAAATGGCAGGATATCAACTAGCCAATCCATCTTGCCCTTTGCCAGAGTTGAAAAGAGCAGAATCAAATTTTCAATAACTGCAAACACCAATAGTGGAAGTACGATGCCCATCGCTAAGTTTCGGGTGATCATGGTCAGACTCATTGCAATTACACAGTAGGCAAATCCAAAAACTAAAATTTCCCACAGCTGCGAAGCCTCGCCGCCATTAATGTTTAGGCCCGGACCTTCTGTTCCAATAGATCCTTCAGGCGCTATCGAGCCGACTACTCCAAGGACAGCCCAGCCTAGGAATGTTGAGATTGTTACATAAACTGCAAGAATCAATGTTTTTGCCAGCAGCACACGTTCCCGTTTTGGAAATTCAGTTAGCGTCAATCGAATTGTGCCGTAACGATACTCATGTCCAAAGAATTGTGATGCAACAACTGAAAGCATCACTAAACACAAAAAGTTCGCATTCGTACTGTAAAGGCCAGCCCAGGTTTGAGTTCCAAATGCACCATCACCTAAAAACAAGGGACCAGCGCCCAATAGTCCAGCAATGACTAAGTACATGAAGGTCATAATCCAGGTCGCACGTATTGACCAAAGCCGACGCCATTCATAAACCAAATTTGAAATCATGATGTTTCTCCCAGTCTGTAATCTTGACCAGATTCAGTAATCTCTAGAAAAACCTGTTCCAAACTTGCGGTACGAGGTGATAATTCTGAAAGTGCGATTCCATTTGTAAACGCAATCTCGCCGATGCGATCAGTGGTTTGCCCCGGAATCACAATCGTCCTGGCGCCATCTGAAGTTGATGCGATTCCTTGGGCGGTTAATAGTTCAGCAAGTTTGTCACTTTGTGGGCTTCGCACCACAACCGACGAACCGGTTGCGCGAGACAAAAACGCAGGCATTGATTCCGCCGCAATTAAGTTGCCGCGCGCGATTACAACTACATCGTCAGCCAGCAATTCCATTTCGCTTAGTAGATGGCTGCTAACAAGAACTGATTTTCCAGTTGAGGCGTAGTTCTTCAAAAAGTCGCGGAGCCACTGGATCGACTGCGGATCCAGACCATTTGCCGGCTCGTCCAACATCAAGACCTGAGGATCAGCAAGGATTGCGCCAGCTAGACCTAAGCGTTGACCCATACCTAGCGAAAACCCACCAGGACGTTTTTTTGCAACTGACTCAAGGCCCACAAGCTTTAGGACTTCATGAACTCTCGCCTTACTAATTCCAGCTTCTGCTCCGAGCATTCGCAAGTGGGAATAAGCGGTGCGCTTTGGATGAAAGAACTTGGCATCAAGGTGTGCGCCAATTGTGCGAGTTACCGGTTTGTGGCTAGAAAGTTTTTTTCCGTCATAAAGTGTCTCGCCACCACCATTGTCTAAACCAAGCATCAAACGCATCGTCGTAGATTTGCCCGAACCGTTTGGTCCCAAGAAGCCAGTGACTCGGCCTGGTTCTACGACAAAGGAAAGATTTTTGACTGCGTGAACTTTGCGAAAGTGCTTATCTAAATTAACTGCTTCAATGCGCATAATTTCAAACTAACACATGCAAACTTTCAAACCTAACTAACTGCTAGTTATCGTCGGTCTCGTTTTCGGCTTTAATCTCGACGGGCAACTCGACAAAATTATTCGCTATTGTGACGCGCCCACTTGCAAAACGATTCAATAAATCTGCGACTGAATCTTCTGATTCCCTAAGATGTTCATTTGCCTTATCGAACCACAATCTTCTTAGGTCGCTTATGCGAACTTTAAGATCTTCGAAAATTTCATTGTTCACATCGAGCGATCCAACTACGTTATCTCGGTATGTGATGGCTGCATTTCGAAGTGCAGTCGCCTCAGCCTGCGACTTAGCGCGCGCTGTTTGCATAATTTCATCGGCCTTTAATTGCGCTTGGGAAATAATCTGTTCTGATCTAGTTTGTGAATCAGCCATTGCTGAAGCATGGTTATTGCTAGCGGTTTCACTCAAAGCACGAGCATCAGCACTTGCTTTCTCGATCATGGATTGTGCCGCATTTGTGGCTTCCGTTAAAAGTCTCTTAGCTTCTGCTTGAGCTGCAGCAATTTGAGACGTCGTGCTCTTGTCGGTTTCGGCACGAACGGCACTTAACTCCGCTTCCGTGTTTGCGCGGAGAGAATTTGTTTCTACTTCAACGGCTACTCGTTGAGATTCTAAATCCTTTTCGACTCTTGCCTTTAACGAGTCCGCTTCACTAATGACGTCATTGGCACGCCGCGTCGCATCTTCAAGAAGTTTTGAAATGACTCGCTGATTTTCCGCAACCTGAGAATCTGCATCGTTTTGTGTTGCTTCCAAAAGTTGCGCAGCTTGATCGCGTGCAGTCTCTAAAGTTGCTGTTGCTTCCGCACGAAGTTTACGAGCGTCAACATTTGCTGCTTCGCGAGTCTGACGGGCATCAAGTTCACAACTTGCGCGGATTTGTTCGCGCTCAGATTCCGCTTGCTGCAACGTATCAGTTGCTTGTTCGATTAATTTGCCTGCGCGCGCTCGGGCGGCACGGATAATGACGGCAGCATCCTCGGCCGCAATCTGAGTTAACGTGTCTTCGTCCATGTCGATGAAGCTGGCTCGACCAACCGCACCTTCTAGTTCGGCGATTCGAGTTTGTAACACGCTGATAGTTTTTTCAGCCTCAGCAAAATCGCGCGCGCCACCTGAAGTAGGTGAACCCGACTCGTCACCTTTGAAAAAGCGACCTAAGCCCTTGCTATCACTCATAACATTTCCTCGCTCCCTCGTACAAAAATGATAAGGCCAAATGACTGACTTGGAAATCCGATTTGTCGCATATGGCTAGGTTCTAGCGAGAACGCGAGCCGCCGCGTGACCCGCCGGATCGACCTTGAGGTCGACCTCCGCCAGACCTGCTGGGTCCGCCTGGGCGGCGACCACGTGCTGGTGGCTCTGCTGGTGGTTTCCAAGCAATTCCGGTTGGCTCTTTCGCCCCTGTGATGGCGACTAATTCCTTAGACATTGGCTTAACTTTGACGACCTCAGGATCTACTCCCGCGCGAGAAGTCATTGCAGTTACGGCTTTTTGCTGACGCGGGCCAATCATTGTTACGACTTTGCCGGTTTCGCCAGCACGAGCTGTGCGACCTGCACGGTGCAGGTAATCCTTGTGATCGTTAGGTGGATCGATGTGAACTACCAAGCTGACACCGTCTACGTGAATACCGCGAGCAGCCACGTCTGTTGCGACTAATACGTCCGTGATTCCTTCTTTGAAAGCATTCAAAGTGCGGGTACGAACTGCTTGGGTTTTCCCGCCATGCAATGCTCCAGCTGGCACACCTTTGTTGGCAAGGTCCTTAGCAATGCGATCGACGCCAGCTTGAGTGCGAGCAAAGAACATGGTCTTGCCCTTGCGGGAACCGATCTCGGCCAGGATTGCTGGTTTGTCCTCACTATAAGTAATGAACAAGTAATGCGTCATGGTCTTAACTGATGCCTTACCTGAGTTTGTTGCATGCTCTACTGGATCGTGCAAGTACTTGCACACAATCTTGTCAACATCTGCATCCAGGGTTGCGCTGAAAAGTAAGCGCTGGGAATTTGGTTTTGTCATGTCCAAGACTTCAACGATCTGTGGCATGAATCCCATGTCACACATTTGATCTGCTTCATCGAGAATTGTGATTTCGATTTTGCTTAAGTTGATATGTCCTTGTTCAACTAAGTCATTAAGTCGACCTGGGGTTGCAACAACGATCGGAACTCCACGCTTTAGTGCATCAATTTGCTTTGCGTAGGGCATGCCACCAGCAATTAAGCGAATATCAAGTTCGACAGCCTGGGCGTATGGCATCAACGCATCGGTTACCTGCATTGCAAGTTCACGCGTTGGTACCAAAACGATTCCCAATGGATGCTTCGCTGTTGCTCTGCGATGCGCCAGACGAGTGATCATTGCAAGGCCAAATGCCAAGGTTTTACCAGAACCAGTTTGTCCGCGACCTAATACATCGCGACCACTGATTGCATCTGGAAGTGTCTTCGCCTGAATTGGGAATGGTGAATCAATTCCTTGGCGCTTTAGCGTGCTAAGCAATTCAGTTGAAACACCTAGTTCTGCCCAAGTGCTTGATGCAGTATCTAATGCAACTTCCGCAGTATCTTCTGTCATTGCGCTCTTGCTGCTGACGCGCTCCGTCGATGGCTTCTCGCGTGGCAAACTCGACTTCGGTGCATAAACTTCATCGCGCTTTGTCCGAGGTGCACGAACTGGAGCATCGTCGTTGTACTTACGCGGAGCGCGAGTTGGTGCCTCATCCCTATATGTGCGCGGTGCCCGGGTTGGTGCTGCATCATCCCGACGTGCGCGCGGTGGTCGGGCTGACGTTTCGTCGCTGTATTTACGAGGTGCGCGGGTTGGACGGTCTTCTTCGTAGCGACGCGTTCCTGCTGGTTTTTCGCCGCCCTTACGCTGTGGTTTTCCGGAGGGATTCCAAACGTCATTACTTCGCTTGCTGCCCCTTACTTCAGCGCGCGGTGATTCAGCGCGGCTACGTGCATCTGAGTCGCGAGGCTCACGAGGAGCTCTAGATTCAGCCTTTGCCACCTTGGAATTGGGCTTAGCGCGCTTCTTTGCGGCGGTAGTTTTTGCGGCAGCATGGCGGGCGGATCCTGCTTTTGGCTTGGATTCGGTATCGCGGGCGCGGTCTCGTTCTAGCTTTCGGGCGCGCGGCTTTTTCTTAGGACTTGAGGGAGTGGACATTAAAACCTTCTTTGGGGAATGCTCTAACGGTAGGCGAAAAAGGGTGCAAAACCTAATCGCCATGGCGGTTTTCAAGGTTTTGTCACTGCCCAATGGGAGACTTAGGACATGGACGTTACCTCACTTATTGTCATTGTTCTAGTCACTGCCCTAACTACTGCCGCCATCGTTGGCCTTGTCGTTAGCAGAGCGATGAAGAATCAAGGTGGTTTATCCGCACAAGACATCCGACAGCAAGTCGCTGATGCGGCAAGGGAACAGTATTTAACGACTGCCCAAATGTTAGAAACGTCTACCGAAGCTCGACTCCAAACAACAACAGCCTCAGTTGCTGAGCAGTCGCGCGCAGCCTCTGCATCGATTCAAGAAATCATCAAACCGCTCGGTGAAAGCCTGAAGGCGCTTGATGCAAAAGTTGGCGACTTAGAAACTAAGCGGGCTGACGCATACGCCAGGTTGGACCAACAAGTAACAAACACCACGGGGCTGCTTGATACCTTGCGGAACGAAACTACAAATCTTTCTAGTGCCTTGCGTCGAAATGATGCCCGGGGCCGCTGGGGCGAACTTCAATTGCGTCGCATCATCGAAATGATTGGTCTTTCGGAGCATGTTTCATTCGATGAACAAAAGCAGCAGGTTGGTGCGGGTTCGGGTCGCCCCGACATCACAATTCATCTTCCAAATCATCGAGTGCTTTATGTGGACAGCAAGGCTCCAATGAATTCATATTTTGATGCCGTCGAAGAAGTAGATGCCAGTCGCCGGAAAACATTGATTGAGGCACATGCGAATGCACTCAAGGGACACATAAAGTCGCTATCAGGTCGCAATTACATCGACGATAAAGAGTCGCTCAATTACGTAATCATGTTTGTCCCCACTGAATCGTCATTGGCAGCTGCATTTGAGGTGTATCCGAACTTGATCGATGAAGCAGCTCAAGCAAAAGTTGTGCTAACTTCTCCAACGTCACTTGTAATTGCGCTTAATACCATCGCGATGCTTTGGCAAGAAGACACCCAAGTACGCAATGCGCAAGAAATGATTAAAGAATCTAGTGACCTTCACAGCCGATTGATTACCTTCATAAATCACTTCACTAAAATCGGCGACAATTTGAAGCGCTCCATCGATTCCTACAACGGTGCCGTTGGCTCATTTGATAGCTCGGTAATGCCCAAAGCAAAAGTTGTTGAAAAACTTGGGCGCTTCTCCGATGAATTGCCAACCGCAGAAAAAGTTGAAGTTGATTTACGAGAATCAAAGTTTGCGACACATAAAACCCAATTAGGTCTAGTTTCAGACTCTGATGAGGAAACCGCCTAATTCCCTTTCTAACAAGTGGGGTTGGGAATTCATCAAATTTTGATGGGTTACTGAGGGTTTTTCATTCTGTGCACGTTAAGTTTTTCTCATGGAAACTGAACGCACTGAAAATGAACCATTACAAGAGAGCAAATCTTCCAATCCTTTTGCATTAACAAGCGAATACTTGTCTGAGAAGTTAAAACTGCGACAAAGCTTTGGTCGCAAAGAAGTTCTCTTTTTCTCAATTTGTTCACTAATTGGTTTGGACACTATTGGCGTAGTTGCAGCAGCCGGGGCTCAGGCGATGTCCTGGATGGCCGTTTTAGCCATAGTTTTTCTCATTCCAGCTTCCATGGTGATTGCGGAATTGAGCGCTGCGTTCACATCTCAGGGTGGACCCTACCTTTGGGTGCGGCTGGCGTTTGGTCGATTTGTTGGCACCTTAACTGCAGCAATCACTTGGTTCAAGAGCCCAATTTGGTTTGGTGGCGTTCTCGCTTTTGTTGCCGTTGCGACTGCAGAGACATTTTTAATGTCAGGTACGCAAATGTCACAGTTCTCGTTTCATAGATTTGCCTTGGCCTTCATTTGGCTCGGAATCATTGCAGGCAACGTTTCGGTTAGAGCCGGCAAATGGGTAGCGGTATTGGGTGTTCTATCCCGATTGATTTTGATTCCGTTTTTCACGGTCACAGTCATCGCTTTTGGAATAGCTAATGGATTCCAAGGCGTTGCATTTGCTGATTTTGGTTTAAGTTTCGATGGATTGGTAGCGTCAATCGGAATCATTCTTTTTGCATTCTTAGGTTTAGAAAACGTGAGTGCAGCTAGCGATGAAATGACTCACCCTAAACGTGATTTACCCTATGCAGCATTCAGAACATCCGCGCTTGCCGTACTGTTTTATGGCTTTTCGATTGTGGCCATACTTTTGGTTTTGCCGATCAGCCAAGTCAGTGGAATGACTGGATTTGTTGATGCCGTGAAATCTGCGTTCACTATTTATGGTGGAACGATCGCCGAAGATGGAACCGTCACACTAACGGGTGCTGGCAGCTTTATTGGTTCAGTCGCTGGTGTTTTGATACTGATCGCAATTTTCTCAACTGGTGTCACTTGGCTGATGTCTTCAAATCGAAACCTTGCGATGGCATGCTTTGACGGCGCTGGGCCGCGCTGGATTGCATTCACTAATCCCCGTTATGGGACTCCAGTTCGACTCAACAACATATCTGGATTGCTTGCGAGTGCGATTTTGCTCCTTGGCTACCGTCTCACTGATGGTGACATCGCAAAATATTTTGGAGTCGCATTAAGTTTTGCAGTTGCTTCATCTCTGGTTGTTTATCTAGTTATCTTCCCTGCATTCTGGGTGCTAAGAAACAAATATCCAGATACCGAGCGCCCGTACCGAGTTCCTGCTCATCGCACTGTTTCTATGTGGCTCACCTTGGTAGTTGCTTTTGGGATTACTCAACTACTCGCGCCAGGATTCGGCGATAACTGGTTTGGTGACGCGTACCGTCCTGCCGGGTGGGTTGCAGATCAAGGTCGGCCGTACTACCTGACCCAATTAGCGGTACTCCTGGGTGTCATCCTTATCGCAATCTGCTTGTGGTTGATTGGTCATCGCAACTTGGTTTCTATGCGAACTGGCATTGAAGAACAGAATAATGAGATTGATCAAGACAATGCTGAGATTGCGGATAGCGCTGACGATGAGGATTCAGAGGACTTGACTACAGAAGGGCCAGCATCCAATAACTAGGTGGGATTTGCCGTACGGTAAGACCGTGATTACATCTGTTTCTGAAGTAACCAATGCTGAGAACTTAGTCGCGCAATTTGTTGCAAATCTGAGTAACGAAGATATTGCAGCCGATTCGCTGTTGCCGGATTGGTCACGGGGGCACGTACTTTCTCATCTAGCAAACAATGCCCGCGGTCTTTCGAACTTAATTGAATGGGCGCTAACTGGAGTTCAAAAGGATATGTATGTGTCCGTTGAACAGCGTGCAATTGACATTGAAAATGATGCCAAGCGTTCTGGACACGAAATAGTTGCCGATTTTCTGGAGCAGTCAAAGATTTTTGCCTCAAATCTTGATCGCCTAATGGCTGGACCGTTACTGAGCGAAGAAGTTGTATTGGGAAATGGCTCGCATGTGCATCCGTACGAGATCACAACCCTTAGAGAGCGTGAACTCTTAGTCCACTTAGTCGACCTTGGGCTTGACTATAGAGCTAATGACTGGACCTTTGATTTTTCAATCAAGACTTTAAAGAGCGTAAGTGCTGGCAAGCGCAAGGAGCGAGTTAGCTTCCGACTCTTGATTGCCGGTGATCACACGTGGACAGGCGACCAAAATGGCATGGTCGATATCTTTGGAACTCCACAAAGCCTTGCTGCTTGGTTAATGGGTCGTGAACCTGACGACAAACTTGTTACTTCTGATGGTTCACCGCTTGGCAAACCGCCACTGTGGCTTTAAAGTCGAATTAAACCCTAGGAAATGAGAGATCATGTCTGAAGAACAACCAACAATTACAGTCCGAGAAAACGGTTCTTTGCGCGTAAAAGGCACAACCTTAATTGGTGCTGACGGAAACGTAATCAGTGACAAAGAGACATTTTCACTCTGTCGTTGTGGTCACTCAAAAGATAAACCGTTTTGCGATGGCGCACATCGTGAAGCAGGCTTTACAGATCCAGGCACTCACACTCCAGTTGAATAATGGAGCTTCTTGAACTTAAGGATCGTTGGAATGAAGTTCTTGATGAACTGGAAGCAACTAATCGCATCGCTTGGCTAGCATTCTTTGACGCTCGGTTAGCCCATTTATCAAATGGGATCTTGACTCTAGATTTTTCCGATGCCACTAAATTTCAAGATGGGCATGACCTAAAGAGTATGGTCTCAAACAATTCTTACGATTCACTCGTTGCGGCAATAGCAAAAGTTACTGGGTTAACTCTTAACTTGGAATTTAGATAGGTTAGGTTGCAGATGCGCAATTTAAAAATTTTTGGTCTTCTAATTGTTGGGGTAGTCCTAATTACAAGCGGCGGGTTTTGGTTCGCGAACCAAAATGAGGCAAAAGTTCCGCAAGCAAGCACTCCAACACCAACTCCTACTTTGCCAAGTCCTTCTCCTACCCCAAAACTTCGCACTATCTCGATTGTTTCTAGCGGTGACATACTTTTACACGAGAGGCTTTGGGCGCAAGCCAAAGCAGATGGCACAAACGGAAACTGGGATTTTTTCCCTCAGCTTTCTGACTTAGAGCCAGTTATCAGCGGTGCTGATCTAGCGCTTTGCCATTTGGAAACACCTCTAGCTGAACTTGGAGTGGGCTACCAGGGGTACCCAATCTTTAACTCACCGCCACAGATAACCGAGGCAATAATCAAACTGGGCTTTGATATGTGCGGCACCGCATCTAACCATAGTTTGGACCAAGGCTTTGCTGGATTAAAGAGAACCATTGAAACTTTGGATGCGGCCGGAATTCCTCACACTGGAACTGCCGTTTCAGAAGCTGCTGCAAGTCAGCCTCTGATTATGGACGTGCAAACTGAAAATGGAATTGTCAAGGTTGGGATTCTTGCTTACACATATGGCTTCAACGGTTTTGAGCGAGATTCCGATAAAACTTGGAGCGCCAACCTAATCGACCCAGCCAGCATAATTGCTGAAGCAAGGTTGGCACGGTCACAAGGGGCCGAGATTGTGATTGCCAAAATGCATTGGGGATCGGAATACAGCAATGAAGCCAATGATTTTCAAACATCTGTTGCGGAGCAGTTAGCAGATTCTGGACAAATTGATTTGATTGATGGTTCACACAGTCATTCTGTGCAGCCACTAACTCAGATTGGTAATACTTGGATTGCCTATGGCCATGGAAATTTTGTCGCAGCTCAACGTGAGCCAACGACAATAAAATCTGAGGGTCTGGTTACCCGCTGGGAATTCATCGAAGATGATTTTGGGAAGTTTTCGTTATCGTGTGTTCAGGACTTACCAACATTCATTCGTGACAATCTTCCAGTGCGAGTAATTGATGTGAACAAAGCGCTTTCCACTGGTGAATACCTTGGCGAAACCAAAGAACGTCTAGAACTAGCAAAGACTAGAACAGATGAAACCGTTCGAAGTCTAGGCTTCACTCAATTCTGTAGTTAGCAAAAGCAATAAATGCAATTTTCAGCGCGACGAATGTTTTCTCTAGGTGACCTTTTTGGTACTTGGCGTTAGGTAAAAAGTAGGTGACGTGCCCCTGCTCGTTCCAGTCACTTTGACTGCCAGAAACTTGCCCTTGTAAGTAGATATAACTGGAAGCACATTCTTTGTTGCTTTAGGAATTGCCTTACAGGTTCTCGGAATTGTTTGAGTCATGGATTTAACCTGACTTGTGCACGAATACCAAGCGTAAGTAATTACTGGCTTTGGTACGCCAACCCAGGTTCCAGGTTTCACAGTTAACTTATTTGTACCTTTTTTAGACGACACAGCTTTACCGCTGATGCTTGGTTTTGGCTTGGTTAGATCTAGCGTCGCTCTATTGCTCTGCCATTTTGCAAACAAAACCTTGTCTCCGAAAGGCACCGGAGCATAGGGGAACCTAACCAATGTTCCGGTTGCTGTCGCAGACCAACCAAGGAAAGTGTGAAGTAGGCGAGTGGGATTGGCTGGAGCTGAAATTGACTTACCAAAAAGCAAAGTTTTGCTTGCTACTTCTGATCCGCCCTGCGAATTGAACGTAACGGAAAAGACTCCATTACTAACGGTCAGCCCTCCCAAAGTTGGCGAAGTAAACCCTTGCGCAGTTGGCCGCTTATAAACAACCGCTGTGGATGAATCGTCGAAATCTGATTCAAGTGTTGGAGCATCACCCAAGAAATAAACTCGTTCTAGAGCCGTTGTTGAACTAAATGCATCCATTCCGACGCTCTGAACGCTGCTTGGTATTGTCACTTCAGTTAACGCACTCGCATCATTGAAAGCATCAGGCCCAATGGACACCAAACCATCAGGCAGAACGATTGAAGTGATAGCAGATCTCAGAAAAGTTGCTTTCTCGATGTTTTCAATCAGGCTGTCTGCTGCAAAAGTTACCGATTCTAGGTTTTCAGTGTTTGCAAACGCTTGTTCGCCGATTGTTGTCACACTTGCTGAGATGCTTATTTCGGTAAGACCAGAGGCGTTAAATGAACTGTCTCCAATCTCTGTAACTGAATCGGGGATGTCGATCTCAGAGATAGCAGAGTTTTCAAAAACTGAATTTTCAATTTTTTCTAAAACTGAATCTGGGGCAAACGTAATCGACTCTAGGTTGAGAGTATTTGCGAAAGCTTGTTCCCCGATTGCGGTAACACTTGCTGGAATGTTGATTTGTGAAATCTGCGAGCCGTTAAAAGCATTAAATCCAATTGTTTCGAGCGCAGAATCATCCGTGAACTCGATTGCTATTGCGTTGAACCCACCGCTAAATGCGTAACTACCAATCTCTACAACTGATTCAGGTACCGAGTATGAATACATGTTTGATTCAAGGTCGGACTCATAACCCAATGGGTATTGAATTAACTTTGTTTTTCCAGCGGTGAAAAGCACACCGGAGTCGCTCTCAAAATCGGCGTTCTCCGGATCAACTATGAACTGTTTCAAAAACGGCAGGTTCGCAAATGCATTATCTCCAATTGAAGAAACTCTTGCCGGAATCGTAAATTCTTCTAAGCCTGAAGCGCTAAACGCTTCGGTTCCAATCATCTCTAGCGTTGATTCAGCACCGATTGAAACCAAGAATAGGTCTGCGGTGTTCGCAAATGCCTGATCGCCAATTGAAGTAACACTTGCCGGGATAGCTATTTCCAAAATTCCAGAATTGCTAAATGCGCCAGCACCAATTGACTGTAAGGCTGATCCCTCATCACTTTGCCCTGTATCGAAGATGACTTCAATTAAGTCAGGTGTATTCGCAAATGCCTGACTGCCAATCGAAGTCACACGTGCCGGGATAGTTACAGAAGTTAGCATCGAAGCGGCCTGGAACGACTCGTTACCAATTGAGGTAACACTTTCAGGGATCGTCACCGAAGTTAGCATCGAAGCATCTTGGAATGCGCCATCCCCGATTGAAGTCAGTTTTGCACCATTCTCAAACGCAACTGCTGCTAGATCAGCTGTACTTGCAAACGCCCGACTACCAATTGTGGTGACACTTGCAGGGAGGATTATGTCCATTAATCCGGAGAATTCAAAGGCACTATCGCCAATTGATTCGAGTTTTGAGTTTGGATCAAAAGAGACGGAAGCGAGGGCTATCGCATCATAAAATGCCTGGTTGCCAATTGAGGTAATGCTTGCAGGGATGTTGATTGAAAAAAGTCCAGAGCCACTGAATGCATCCGCACCAATTGAAGTAACGCTCGGTGGAATTTCGAGTTGAGGAATCCCAGAGCCCTTAAATGCACCGTCGCCAATTGAATCGAGTCTTGAGTCTGGATCAAATGAAATGCTCTCGAGTTTTTTAGTGTTCGCAAAAGCCTGTTCCATTATCAATGCAGTGCTACTCGGTAAACTAATAGAAATTAAACTCGAATTCGCAAATGCAAATGGTTCAACGACAGTGAGATTAGCTTGTTCAGAGAAGAAAATCGAATTTATTGAAGAACTACCGCTGAATGCTCCCTCTGAGATTGCTACAACGTAACTTGGAATTTCTAGATCACCCACGCACGATACGTCATTTCTTATCGCTTGCTCTACAACCATGACGTAGCCCGAGGTGCAACTGATTGTCCCTGCATACCTGACCTGAATTGCGGTCCATGCACTTGGTTCAAACCCCGTTGCATCCGGCAAAATCGTTGCATAGATGTCTTGGCTGATACCTGCGAATACTTCTTCACCAACTGATGGTGCATTTCCAAGGAAGGAAACAGAAACAAGGTTTGCGGTATCTCCAAATGCTCTGCTGCCAATTGTTAAAACACTCGATGGAATGGTAATTTCCGTCAGCCCAGAAAATTGAAACGCCTCTTGGCCGATTGTTTCTAGTGCTGAATCAGGCGCGAATGAAATGAAACCTAAGTCGGCAGTTTCGGAAAATGCCTTTGTTTCGATTGACTTGACACTTGCAGGAACGGTGATTTCTCGCAAGCCCGTGGCCCGAAAGGTACCCTCGCTAATTGTTTCGAGCGTTGAATTACCATCGAATGACACACTTAAAAGAGTTGACATGTCAGCAAATGCGTCAATGCCAATTGAGGTTACTGTCGAAGGAATTGTGATTTCTGTCAGGCCAGAAGATTGAAATGCCCCATCGCCAATTGTTTCTAAAGCAGAGTTGGATTCAAAAATGACTGTAGCTACAGAAACTGAACTCAAAAAAGCAGAGTTGCCAATCTCAGTTACGTACCGGGGTATCTCAACACCTCCAGAGCACAATTCGTTGGAAACAACTACCGAATCCTGAATTGTGATGTAGCCACCCGAAAAGCAGTCCACATACTCTGTGTCGGGTTCATCTGCTATCGAAGAGGCTAAATTACACGCAAAAAAGAGTGACATAGACAATGCGAGCACAAGGCATTTACGAAGTGACGTACCCAGTTTAGAATTCACCCTCATTTTTCTCATTTGACTACCCCCCTAGTCAGAGTTTCATAGTACCCAAGAATCGGACATCAAACCCGAATGCGTATTCATGCAAAGCGTAAGCACCCAAATAATCAACTTCAAAAAGCAAAACTTAACTTTTGGTTAACTCAAAGTTTACCTAAGAGGCTTCGTGGAATAGTTGCCTTGCATCAAGCGAGGCGAGTTCAATGGTGAGCCTAGTTTCCTGCTGAATCAAGCCTTTGTGAGAGCTAACGCCTTAGAAGGCAAAATCCCGCGCATACGAAACAGTCCGATCTCTTGACTTTACAAAATTCAAAACTAGATCATTGGTTTGGATTAAATTTCCTTCTTTGTAAAAGCCTTTTTTACCAGCGAAATAATCAGGACAACAAATCCTGTAACAAACAACACGAAGCCAGCTGGCAAAGTAATGAACGTAAGCCATGGCAAAGCTGACCAACCACAGTTGGATTCATTAGCATCAGGTCCACAAAACAGAAGCCCAAGTGTGATTGCAGCAAAAAATGGCAATACCACAAGTACCGGCGCAACCAACATCATCACGACTCCAGTTTTTGGAGAAACTAATTTGTTGGAACTCTTTTCGCTCATAAAAATCAGGCTACCAAAACTAGCTCACCATTGCCAAGATGTACTTTTTCGTCTTTAAGAATCAGCCATTCTTCGTCCGTAAAAATTCGTGACCGAATAATAAAGCGCAAGAGCTGCCGGGCTGATCAATTAGGTAACTGGTTCTTTCTAGAAGCCCAAAAATGCATTTGGGCGAGTAGCCTTGAAAAACTATGAACCGAACACTGTCACTCGATGCGCCCATTCTCGAAATCATTGAGACAAACTTTGTTGGTCTTTATTCGGGTGAACTTGGTCTTAGTTCGATTAAGGGTGGGCAAACTGCGGCGGATCGTGCTTTAGAGGCACTCGATATAACCGGCTACGCAAGCAATCGATCAGAAGTGCTTCCAAAGTCACGCCGAGGTGCAAGTGTCTTGTCTCCATACATTCGGCACAATCTCCTTGCTTTGTCGCAGGTTCATCGCGCTGTGAAAACGGCGCCGTATAAAGATCGCGAAAAGTTTCAGGATGAACTTTATTGGCAGGAATATGCGCGCCACCTTTATGCCCGAATTGGCACACGGCTATTTGAAAATTTACGCTTCGAAGCAAATTCGACCACTCAAGGAGATGGCTGGAATCGAGACATGCTGTGCGTTGATGAAGTTGTTTCCGAACTTGAAACCGATGGTTGGCTGGTTAATCAAACTCGGATGTGGCTCGCCTCGCATTGGACGGTGCGCAATGACCTTGGTTGGCAGTATGGTCAAGAGCGCATGTATCGAGAATTGATTGACGGATCACGAGCTGCAAACCTTCTAGGTTGGCAATGGACAGTGGGTGCAGGAACTGGCAAGCCGTATGGATTTGCGCGTTGGCAAGTAGAAAAGCGAGCCCCAGGTTTATGTGGGCAGTGTCCTTTGTCGAGTAGTTGCCCAATCCAAGAATTTCCTGAGGAAGCATCACTCAACCGCCTTGAAGTTGATTCGCTATTAGAGCGAGATCTTGATCCAGAAAAAACATCTGGACCCACGTCTGTCTTAAGAATTGATTCACCGCAGTACGTATTGCTGACAATTGATTCAATGGGAGACAACGATCCAGCACTAGTTGCTAATCCTGATCTGCCAGTTGTGTTCGTGTTTAATGAGGAAGCGCTTCGAAAACTTCAACTAAGTTCAAGGCGGATTGGTTTCTATCTCGAGACTCTGCAGGATCTGTCCCAGCGCCGTGACCTACACACCTACTTGGGCGATCCTTATGAATTCGCTAAGGACAATCCCGTAGCCATAACATTTGCGCCGGTTCCATCATTTATGAAATTTAGCGGCCTTGCTGAGATTCATCCATACCCATGGTTGCAAAAACCACATTCGGGCTCAGTTAAGAGTTTTTCAGCCTGGCGTAAGTCCAAATAGTCAGCAACTTGGTTGAATTGTGGAAAATGCCTGGCGCGCTCGAAGGGATTCGAACCCCTAACCTTTTGATCCGTAGTCAAATGCTCTATCCGTTGAGCTACGAGCGCGTACGCACCGAAATGCGTTCCGCCAGTCTAGCCCACTTAGAGGGTCTGCCAAAAATCGCAGATTATGTGCGAATTAGATGTCTTCGATTGAATCGTGAATTGGAATTACCTGGTCAAGGCCAGTAATTCCAAAGACCTTAAGCACGCGATCATTTGAAATAACGAGATCTAATTCAATTTCTGCTTCTCGACACCGTTTAAGCGCTCGAACAATTACACCTAGGCCTGATGAGTCCATAAACGAAACATCGGTTAAATCAATAATGACTGAGTTGGTACCAGATTCAAGTCCGGCAATTACTGCAGCATCAAGGTCCGGTGAAGTCGCCAAATCAACTTCGCCAGAGACCGTGACTATATAACGGTCAGAACCTGGGGTCGTTGCGATCTGCATAATCTTTCCTCTCAAGACTCACCTCTAATCTACGCTATCGAATGAATCTGCAGTGGCAATCCCTGCTCGCGAAGTTGCATAAATAATGGGCAGAATTTTGCTGAAAAATGGATTTGGGTTTGGCTCTCGCAGCAGAATATCGATACTTCCAACTTGCAAAACACACTCAGCATTCAGTGCATAGTTTGTCGCACTGAATTGATTTGCAATTTCACAAGCTTGGGCTTGGTTGAACTCAAGTTCCTGCGCACCTGCCAAAGCAACTGACTCAGCTTTTGTATTTAGTCTTTGTTGCGAAATTAGGACTTGAGCGAGGGCCCCTACCAAACATGTCACAGTTAGTAGGACTAGCGAGAATGCCAAAACCAAAATTGTAATTTGTCCTGATTCACCTATTGCTTTATGAAACGTTTTCGAGTTAAACATTGCTACCCGAGCTCATCAAATACTGGCTCTAGTCGAGAGCGTGCGCTGGCAGTGAGGTCGATTTGAAATGAAAACATTTCTAGCCCGATGGACCTTTTTGTCTTTAGCGTGACTTCAACGACTTCGCTATTTGGTTTCATAAACATTTCAGTTCCTGCGGGAAGCGAGTTTCGAAATGAGTCAGGAATCGAGTCTCCGCGCCCAATGATTCGTGCTCCAAGCGCGGCTGCACTTTCCAATTGAATTTGCGTGACAGTTAATCCAATTAGCGAAACACACATCGCAACAATGATCAAGAGTGCTGGAATTACCATTGCAAACTCAGCTATGGCATATCCGTGAGAGCGTTGGACTAGGTGTTTGCCCTCATCTAGTCCAACGCCTGGTTCACAACTCATGCTTAACTGAAAAAGAGAAATCTAAATGCCTGTTGAAAGATCTTCCAAATCAGATCTTGCACTTCTGAACTTGTCAGCAGCTTTATTAGAAGTCCACCTAGACCGGCGGCGGCAACCGTTCCAACTGCATACTCTGCAGTTGTCATTCCTTCTTCATTGATTCGCAGGGTATTGATTTTTGCCTTCACATGTTCCTCATTTCTGACGATGCGCGAGTGCGCTAATGAAGTTTGTTGAAATTTGATTTATTTCGAAAGGCATAACTCTTTTGTGTTGACTGCACAAGACTGTGGATTGTTAGTTGAAGCTGCGAATCAATCCAGCAATGATCGGAACTACCGCAAGCAAAATGAAGGCCGGTAAAAAACATAGGCCCAAAGGCATGACACTCTTTACTGCTACAGACTTTATGCGCTTCAACTTTTCTGTATCTATTGAACTTTGGAGTATGAAAGCCACGTCGGCCAACTGATCGGTGATGGGGCTACCGGTGTTTAGTGAGGTAATCAGAGTGTCTGATATCGATTGCCAACGTGGGTTTGCTGTTGCTAGATCTTCAAGTCCGTGCATAAGTGAGTAACCAATTCGAAACTGATTCAATCCGCGCTCAAGTTCTTTAGCTGCTGCTGGTGGGGAATGTTTCTGTGAGTAATCAAGGGCGTCACTTATTGTCATTCCCGAACTGACACATAATTGAATGATTTCTAAGGCGCTGAGGATTTCAGAGCTTGACGCAGGTCTTGCCTCTTTCTGAGTAGATTCAACTTTTTTCTCGTAAGTTTCGTTACCATCTGGCTGTTCAAGTGATTTATACCGAGGTAGTGGAAACCAAAGGTAGGTCGCAAAGCAAATACAAACAATGATCAGTATCTTCATAGGACATCTGCCATTGCACGATTAAGCAATCGCTTAATCCAAGCCCACCCAACAAGTTCAAAGGAGACTCCAAGAACTAAACAAACCCTTCCTGTCCCTGAACCAAGTAACCAAGAAATTGAATCTGTACCAAGGATCAATCCCATTGCAGCGCCCATTATTGGTAGCCCGGCCAGCAAAAACACTGTTGCCTTCGTACTTGCTAACTCTGTTGCAATTAACTGTTCTTGCTTCCTCCGGTTTATTAGCATCTCAGAAATCTGATTCAACGCATCAATAATTCTGCTACCCGAATTGGCGCATATTTCCAATAAATTTGCGCAACGAACTAGTGAAGGGAATTCATCATCAATCGAGTCTTTGTGCAGTGCGGATGACACATTGACGTGTGAATTTAACGCAAGTCTTGTGTTCAACAAAGCAAACTCAGGTGCCCGACTGATAGCAAATCTAAGTGCATCTATTTGGTTTACACCACCATGAAGTTGGCTCTTTAGATTGAAGATAAATTGCAGTTGTTCTTCAAAGGATATCTTTGTCTTCCTTTTTCTTGTGAGAGGAAGTCTGGGAAGTGGAAACCTTAATGTGAAGGTAAGTTTTGGCAATGGCTTTATAGCCAGCGCAGCCGCTAGTGCAAGAAGCGTGGTTGCTATGAATAACTTCATGCGGCCATCTTGAAAGTATTTAGACCATCAAAAGCTCGGGTTTCCACGGTTCCATTCGACTTACGCTCGAATTTCGCGATTTCAGCGACGCCGCGGATTCCGTCTTGCGCACTTTTCATTTGAATCACAACATCAAATGCGGAACTCATTTGGGCGTGAATTGCTTCTCGCGGCAGACCAGCTAGCAGTCCCAGCGCCTCAATGCGTGTTGGCACACTTGCAGCTTCATCGGCGTGAATCGTTGTAGCACTTCCTTTATGACCAGTGTTCAAAGCAAGTAATAGATCACTGATCTCTGGGCCTCTAACTTCCCCGACCACAATTCGATCTGGACGCATTCGCAATGCTTGCCTAACTAGATCTGTCATTGATATGCCGCCAGCTCCCTCGCTATTAGCAAGCCGAGCCTGAATGCTCACCACATGTGGGTGTGGGATTGAAAGTTCAGCCGAGTCCTCAATTAATAAGATCCGCTGACTTACCTGGACTTTGGCAAGCATTGCCGCCAACAAAGTGGTTTTGCCACTTCCTGTACCGCCGCTAACGACAAAACTTTTTTGAGTATCAACAATGTGGTTGATTGCTAGATAGGTGTCTTCCGTTAAATTCCCGGCGGCAAGCATGTCTTCAAGGGTTAATGAGTTGCGCGAAGGAGTGCGAATCGAAATTGCAATGCCAGCCGTTGAGATTGGCGGAAGTATTGCGTGGAATCGTAATCCTCCATCAGTTCGAATGTCCACAAATGGATGGGCGTCATCTAGTCTGCGGTGTCCGCGCGTGGCAATTCGTTTTGCAAACTCCTGCGCGGCTAATTCGGAATTGAACGTGACGTTAGTTTTTTCTAACCCGTAACCTCGATCGATCCAAACATCATCGAATCGATTGACCAAAATATCAGTGAGGTTTGGAATAAGAAGTAATTCACCTAGCGGTCCAAGTCCAAAAATCGACGATAGGACTTCATCGACTATTTCAACAAGATCAGTTTGTGATGTCGCCGGATACAGTGTGCGCACAATTCTTGAAACTGATTCGGCGCTTGGTTCAATTCTGTCTTGAAGGCAAGCAGCTTGAACTTGCTCCAGGATGTTAAGCAACGGATCTGAGTTCTCTCAAATACGCAATGCGTTGCGCAAGGGAGTTTAGGTTTCGAGTAAACCCTCCCAAGTTGATACCTGCTACCCCAAATCCTTGCTCAATTTGCTCCACGATGCGAGCATCTGTATTGACCACTGCTGCCAGTGGGGTGTTTAAGAGTTCTGCAATCTGCATCGGATCAAGATTTGAGCCAGGAATGTTTCGCACTACAAGTTCGATGCTTTTTGCATAACCTGCTAAGCCGGCAATGACTTGTTTCGCGCTAGCACAACCTCTAACTGTCGCTGTCGTAACAACTAGTACTAGGTCGCATTCAGCAACTGCATCAAGTGGAAACTCTTTGTCACTGGCCTTTGGAAAGTCGATTACCACCAGTTCACAAGCTTCTTTGAGTTTTTCCAAGATCAAATTCTGCGGGATCGGGCTTTCCGCGGTAAGCATTTGCCCATGAGTTAGCAAGCCCACACTGTCACGACTAGGAAGGCTTTTATATATGTCATTGCCATTTATCGATCCAGAAAGTTCAGAGAAATCATGCCAACGCATACCCGTGTGATTTTCAAGTCCAAAGCTAATGTCCAGACTTGCCGAGTGCCGGTCCAGGTCAACTAGCGCAACATCCTGAAAAATCTGTCTGGAATGGTAAGCAAGACCGCATGCCAGAAGAGAAGCCCCCGCTCCACCTGAGGCTGGGACTAAAGCAACGGATAGTCCTTTTGACTTAACTGGTTCACTCAAGTTTTCAATCAACCATTCGCGAGAATCTGGAATGGTCGCAATGTGCTTGGCTGAAAGATGTAGGGCACTCGTCCAGGTTTGGGTATTCGATGCTCCAATAACAACAAGAATCACATCAGCATGATCTATTTCAATAGCAGATGTCTCTTGGCTGACAAAGACTCGGTAAGCCTGGCTAATTTCTGACTCAGTCGGTTGGCTTGCAATAACTAAATGTGTTTGAGTGACTGCGGCAATCGTCTTGAATTCACTGATTACTCGATCATCGTTTGTAATTAGTAAGGCATGCATGAAGACTCCAGGGTTGCGAGTGCGCGAAATTGCGCAACTTCAAAATCATCATCTTTTTTTCTGAGGCATCAGAGAATTCTCATCGAAATCTTGTGTTGAATATGTGGCTGTGGAAAAGGTGAGAGCCCTCTCGGGGGGAGAGGGCTCTCTAATCGATACGGGGGGTGTATCGATGGTGCTGCTTAAAAGCAGTCGATACAAGGGTGACGAATAATTAGCAAAAATTCAAATTAGGTTTTAGTCTCGGCCATTTCAGCCAATTCTTTCGCCATTTCTACGCCTCGTCGGATGGCCTCGCCTTGCCACGAAACCCAAGCCGCGACACCGTCTTGGGTTCCTGAAATATATCCCGTTAATGCTTTTACGTATGCTGGCCGGCCAAGTAAGAATGCGCCATATTCACTCATCACAAGTCCGTCGTTATCAACATCACGAGCTGCCAGAATCAAACGCGTGCTGGCGCGAGCGACCAAATATGATCCTTGGGAAAACGGTCGCAAAGCCGCAAGTTCGGCGTGTGCAATTGCTGCCACCAAAATTGATGAAACTCTTGATTCAATAACTAAATCTGTTAGCTGACTTAATCGCTCTTGCAAAACTTCATGTGGCGGCAAACTTCCTAGACGCAGAGGGTCATTCACATTATTTGTCGTTCGAGGTCGGCCACGATCTTCGTCAGTGGAGACAAAAGTGTGTAGTCTCGCCAAAACTTTTAGTGGTTCCGATTTAAATGCCAAACGTTGTAAATCTGCTTCGGCGGTTACCAATAATCCTTGATCGGATAGCGACCCCATAGGAGAAACTTCAGGCTCCATGGTTGGATCTTTTGGCATTTGCGCCCCATCAAGTGCCGCGGTTGCAAATCCAGCAATTCTTCGGGTGTAAGGAATCAAAGTCTCTTTGTGTCGACGTACAGTTCGATTCCACATCAATTCGTCTATTGCTTTTAATGTGGCTTCACATTCGTTGGCAACTCCAGGAATTGAAAGAAGGTTAGTTAATGGGTCGACTTTAGATTCCGAAGTCACTGCGATTACTTGGAGCCAGAGCGCAAATTAGAAATTGTTTGCACAGTGTTTGTTACAGACTGCGCAGTCTTCGTACCGAATGTGATTTTTGAGGCTTGTCGCTTTGCCAACAGGCCTAAGAATATTGCACCAAGAGTAAAGCCACCAACAATGAAAAGGAAGCTAACCCAAAGTTCAAATCCAAGTGTATTTATGTAATAAGCAGCAGCAATGAATACGAAAACAATTGCCAGGTTAAGCATTGCAATTGCGGTAATGAAAAGTCCGGAAGATTTTGCAATACGACCTACAGATTCTTTTGCCTCTGCCTGCGCTAATTCAATGTGGCTAGTTACAAGCGAGGATAAATCTTCCTTGATCGAACTAATCATTGCTATGAAGTTCGCATCTTTTTCTAGGCTCATACTTATATCGTAATACAGACAAGCAGTTTTCTAAATCTGTTTATCTACTCGGATTTATAGCGTCCAATTGCCATTGATCGCAGCGTGATCGCCAAGACCGAGACAAGTATGGCTACTAAGTTGGTGAAAATGATTGCAAATTTACTTGTAACCAATATTGAAGAATCATCACTAAACGAAACTTCTGCGATTAGCAGTGCTACGGTGAATCCGATGCTGGCTAGCGAACCGACTACGGCGACATCCCACCACGAAAGTGCTGGATTTAAAGTTCCTTTTGTAAATCGAGATACAACAAATGCTCCAAGAGTTACACCGATTGGTTGACCAATGACTAGTCCGAACAGCACTCCGATAGTCAATGGATCCGAAAGTGCTTCAGCTAAAGATGTATCCAAGATATTCACACCAGCAGCCAAGAATGCAAAAGCCGGTACTGCAAAGCCGGCAGTAAACGGCCTTAGTTTGATTTCCGCTTTGTCACAAGGTGAAATCGGTTCGGTATCAGTTCTTTTAACCCGCATTAGTAATCCCATGGCTACACCAGCGATCGTTGCGTGAATTCCACTCTGAAACATGGCATACCAAACAACTAAAGCTAACGGTAGAAAAATCCAAAGCGAGGTGACTTTCCTAGATTGCAGAAACCCAAACGCAACCAGGAGTGAGATCGCTGTTATGAACCAACCAACGTAGAAACCATGTCCATAAAAAATTGCGATAACTACGATTGCTCCTAGGTCATTTACAACCGCAAGAGTTAAGAGAAACGAACGCAATTCGATAGGTAGACGTTGGCCGGCAATTGCTAAGACAGCTAATGCAAATGCCACATCGGTGGAGATTGGTAAACCCCACGCCTCTTGCGCTGGAGTTCCGTAATTGAACGCTAGAAAGATTGCGGCGGCAACCAACATTCCTCCGAATGCAGCTCCTATGGGAACCGCGGCAATTCTTGGGTTCGACAATGTTCCAAACACAAATTCATGCTTTAGTTCACAGCCGATCACAAAGAAGAAAATTGCCAACAAAAAATCAGATGCCCATTCGCTGAGCGACAAATTGAGTCCAAGCGACTCTGGGCCAATTTGGTAACTTACTAGTGATTCATAGGTTGAGGCCCAATTCGAGTTAGCCCAAATTAGCGCTGTCACTGCAGCGCCCATTAGTAGAAGTCCGCCAACAGTCTCATTCTTTAGAACGCGTAGGAGCCAGCGCTGTTCACTTTCTGGAACTGCGTTAAGAACGTCTACTTCTTTCGTCACGTTCTCGACTATATCTCACAAACTAGTCATCATCTGATGATGAATTACTTAAACCATCACTAATCAAGTTCATAATCGTTGGATCCGCCAGTGTTGTTACATCACCTAAAGTTCGGTTTTCAGCAACGTCTCGCAACAAGCGTCGCATGATTTTTCCTGAACGTGTTTTCGGTAATTCCGCAACAATCAAAATTTGGCGCGGCCTGGCGATTGCGCCAATCTCTTTAGCAACGTGAGCTCGTAATTCTTGAGCCACTCCTGGGCCGTCTTCCGAACCCGCACGCAAAATTACGAAAGCGACGATACCTTGACCTGTGGTTTCGTCATTTGCTCCGACAACGGCGGCTTCGGCAACTGTTGGATGTGAGACCAAAGCAGACTCAACTTCTGTCGTTGAAATACGGTGACCCGAAACATTCATAACATCGTCAACACGACCAAGTAACCAGATGGCGCCGTCGTCATCCCACTTTGCGCCATCACCTGCAAAGTATTGTGACTTAAATCTTGACCAATAAGTTTCTTTGTAGCGTTCCATGTCGCCCCAGATACCGCGCAACATCGCCGGCCATGGCTGGGTTAGAACTAAATATCCGCCACTGCCGTGGCCTACAGCTACCCCTGCATCATCAAGAATTTCGGCAGAGATTCCTGGAATCGGTCCCATCGCTGAACCTGGTTTGGTACCAGTTACACCTGGCAACGGACTGATCATGATTCCACCGGTTTCGGTCTGCCACCAAGTGTCAACAATTGGACAGTTGTTCGCTCCAATAACTTCGCGGTACCACATCCAAGCTTCTGGATTAATTGGTTCGCCAACGCTGCCAAGCAAACGAAGGCTTGATAGATCGTGTGCTTGCGGGAACTCGTCTCCCCACTTCATAAAAGTTCTAATTGCAGTCGGGGCGGTGTAAAGAATTGTCACGCCGTACTTAGCCACGATCTCCCACCATCGAGCTTTGTGCGGAGTATCAGGCGTGCCTTCATAAATAACTTGAGTCGCGCCATTTGCAAGCGGGCCGTAAGTCACATACGAATGGCCAGTAATCCAGCCGACATCCGCAGTGCACCAATAAACATCTGTTTCAGGCTTTAGGTCAAAGACAACTCGATGTGTGTATGACGCTTGGGTTAAATAGCCACCTGTTGTATGCAGGATTCCCTTTGGTTTTCCGGTGGTACCAGAAGTGTAAAGAATAAATAGTGGGTGCTCAGAATCAAACGCTTCTGGCACGTGAGTGATTGACTGACGAGCGACAATTTCGTCCCACCAAATGTCACGGTCGCTGTTCCAGTTCACTTCTTGCTCGGTTCGCTTAACTACGAGTACGTTCTTAACACTTGGCATGTTTTCAATAGCCTCGTCGACCGCAACTTTGAGACCAAACGCACTTCCCTTTCGGAAGCCACCATCGGCCGTAATTACCAAACTCGCGGATGCATCTTCGATGCGACTACGAAGTGACTCTGCCGAGAATCCACCGAATACAACCGAGTGCGGCGCGCCAATTCGAGCGCAAGCCAACATGGAAATAACTGCTTCCGGAATCATTGGCATGTAAATGGCAACTCGATCGCCGGCTTTGACTCCCAATTCTGTTAATGCATTTGCGGTTTGGCTAACTGAGTTCAGCAAGTCTTGATAGGTGATGGTTTGGGTATCACCACGCTCACCTTCGAAATGAATTGCAACTCGGGAACCATTTCCAGCTGCAACATGTCGATCCACACAATTAACAGAGACGTTTAACTTTCCACCAACAAACCATTTAGATACTGGCGCCTGTGACCAATCTAAAACCTGGCTCCACTTGGTATCCCATTGCAAATTTTCAGCTTGCGCGTTCCAGAAACCTTCTCGGTCTGATTTGGCACTTTCATAAAGGTCGGCTTTGCCATTGGCTTGAGCGGCAAATTCTTCAGAAGGTGGAAATACTCGATCCTCGTGAGACAAATTTTCTAACGCTTCGCCACTCATATTCCCCACGCTTTCACTGCCGATATCAATTTCAGTTTTGGTTGTACCAACGATAGTTCTCTTAGTTAAGGCTGTGGTCAAGCCAATTGTGAATTTTCTTAAAATCTAGGGCACTAACTTGTGGTTGCCAAAGCCTTAATCTCGGCCACAATCTTTGAGACTAAATTTGAGGGCTGCATCGGCCCATCTAGTCCAGCAACTATTCCTAAGAATTCAGGAAATCCCGCTAATGCTCCAGTTCTAGTTACTGAACGCAGTGGATTCTGGGAGGCAGGCGCTTCGTCACGATCTGCAGTCAAACCTTGCCAAGTTGTTTCCCAGCTTGCCAAAATCTCGGGCTCTTGCGGAACCGAAAAGAAATGCCCAACGGGAGCATCATGGCGAAGTGTGAGCAGCGATGAATCTTTTAGCCTGCGTACCAAGACCATAGCCCAAGCTAGATTTTTATTACCTTTTCGAATCGAACAAGGTGTTCTACAAGTTCGCTGTCCACTAACTTCTGATGTTGGATTTGGCACACCTGCACAAACACTCATCGACGCGGCGACTCGTGAGTGATTATCACGAAGATAGATTCTCCAATTCTTCGCTGAGTCATTCGCTGAGATTACGCTTTCAAATGATTTTCGTTGTTGCCTATTTAATGGACAAGCATCAGTCCGCCACATTGCATCCTTTTGCAATAAGTACTGACTAAGTTGTTTTGGATTTCCCGCATGCCCTAACTCTTTTTCCCAACCTAAGAGCGGTAAGTATTCAGTCATTAGGTGGACTATTGAAAGTCCCATGCTGATGTCGCCTTTGAGAATTCGGATTTCAAAAACTTCTAACAAGAGTTCGAACGTTGGGACTAGAGAATCGAGAGCTCCTGCTGCTTGTTCTTGCTGCTTCAATGGCCATATTCGAAGCGCAAGGTCTTCTCGAATATGTAGTGGGATCTGCAAATCTTCACACCATGATTCAAAATCGTGCGTATCCACATTTAGCACTGCTTCACCAAGTCGGGCAAGATTGCGAATCTGTGCGTGAATTTCAGGCCGACTTGTTGTGGCAGCAGTTGCTGGCGCGCCATAATCAACCGCGTCAAGCAAGCGCATGATTAACCAAAACTCATTCAATGTTGCGAGCTGATTGACTAGATTAGACACGTTGTTTCGATCAACATCCGACAAAAGATTAAACATTACATCGGCCCGTTTGCGAAGCCCTGGCTCAGTCCAGAGTCGAGTTACCACAGGTGGAAGTTGCGAGTCAGACACCAGAGCACTCTCCTGTATCTACGGCTTGCGTAGCAGTACTGGCTATTTCAACTCCAACCATAAACTCTTTGGCAGTCAGCGCATAGCCAGTTTCGGCATCTGTTGCCGACGAGGCAAAAACTAATCCTGTAACTGTGCCGTCAAGGGCAAACATAGGTGCCCCAGAATCTCCTTGCTTAATGTCAGCCGAAATTGCATAGATCTCTCGAGTCACAGGTTCTTTCCCATAAATGTCAGTTCCGTTGGACTCCGACACACTTCTGACTCTGGCAGGGATTAAAGTCAGCGGTCCACCGCCAGGAAAGCCAGCCACTACCGCAGACTGACCACGGGAAAGGGGTTCACTTATGCGCAGCGCAACAGATGGAAAATCTTTGGTTCTAATAATTGCAACGTCACGCGCAGCATCAAAATAGACTACGGTCCCATCAAATGCTTTGCCTTTTCCTTTCACCCGAAGGCTTGGATTGTCTACTCCAGCCACAACATGTGCGTTAGTGACGATTAAATCTGGGCCAACTACAAATCCTGATCCGGATATTCGGGTGCTACAGGCCTGCGCAGTTCCTTCTACTTTTACTACCGAATCTAAAGCAGCAATTACTGGAGGTGCATCGATTGTGGTTAAGTCTGGTGGTTCAACGGCTGGGGCTAGCAATACGTTGGCAAAACCATCAGGCAAGCCCGATTCCGAAACATAGATACGCAATGATTCAACGCCGTCACGAACGGAAGTTGGCATGTATTGCTCAAGATAATTTAAAACTTTTGATTGTGAGACAGTATTGGTAAGCGAGGAAATTGGAGCCGCTAACAATGTTGTGGCAAGCAACCAAAAAACTATCGACCATGCAATTAGTGAGAGTGCGGCTCCTGAAAAATTGTCAAGTAACCTAAATGGTGACCAACTAAAAATATTTCGTAGTCGACGACCGATGAAACCGCCGACAGCACTACCGAAACTGATTCCGATAAATAATGTGGCTGCACTTAGCGCAGTTCGAGTTAATGAAGTCGCAGTTGATGCGCCATTAACTATGTCGATCACCGATCTGCCAAGCCAAGCTCCAAAAATTAACCCGATGAGTGAAAACACGGTTACAAATAATCCGCGCCGCCAACCGGAGACCAGAATGAAAACTCCAAAGCCGATCAGGATTAGATCGAGATAAAGCGAATTCAACTTGTGACTTCGGTATTCGGTGCTGGTGCTGGGAGTTCGACAATATGTGATTCATCCCAAGGTATTGACCACCCTGCAATATCCATCAGGCGACTGATCAGCCCTCCTGTGAATCCCCAGATCAACATTGATTCAACGTTAAATCCCGGACCAAAGGAACCATTCACATGGCGCACGCGAGTGCGATTCATTGGGTTGATCAAATCAACAAGTGGGATTTGATGCACGGCTTGGACTTCATTGGCATCGATGTTCGTAATCTCGTGCGGGCTGTGCCACCAACCTAGAACTGGTGTTACTTTAAAATTTGATGGCGGGATCCAAAGCTGTGGAAGTTCTCCAAGAACTTCTATTGATTCAGGGTGAAGTCCAATTTCTTCTTTAGCTTCTCGAAGCGCAGTTTGGGAAAGCGTGCTGTCTCCTTCTTCCACGCGCCCGCCAGGAAATGCTGGTTGGCCGGGATGGGCTTTTAGATGCGACGCACGTTCGATGATTATGACTTCACCAAAATCTTCTCGGGGACCGAATAACACCAGCACTGCTGCTTCCCGAGTAGATTCTTCTGGCACTGCATGCCTTGATAAATCACTCGGTTGCAAAGTAGGCAATCGGGTGATCAGTTGGTTCATCCACTCTGGCGCACTCATCTCAGTCCCCAGTCTTCACTAGTTTGGACGCTTGCGTTGGATCCGTTGGGCCTTCCCCGAATGATGGACACATGTCGGCAAGTTCACACGCGCCACATGCTGGTTTGCGGGAGTGACAAACTCGACGCCCCAAGAAGATTAATCGATGATTCAGCATCGTCCAGTATTCCGAAGGCAAGATCGCCATGATATCGAACTCGACTTTTACCGGATCGGTGTTCTTCGTCCAGCCGAGTCGCCTAGCAATTCGACCAACATGTGTATCAACAGTTACCCCAGGTACACCAAAGGCATTTCCTAAAACCACATTTGCAGTTTTTCGGCCTGCGCCCGGCAATGTAACTAACTCTTCTAGAGTATTTGGAACCTCGCCATTGAATCGTTCGATGATCGCTGCTGACAGTCCTTTGATTGCCATGGCTTTGTTGTGGTAAAAACCGGTAGATCGAATGATTGCTTCGATATCTTCGATCGGGGCAGCTGCAAGATCATTGACGTTTGGATATTTGTTAAACAAAACGGGCGTCACCATGTTTACGCGCTTATCCGTGCACTGGGCTGATAGCACGGTTGCCACAAGGAGTTGAAGTGGATTTTCATAATCCAATTCGCATTTAGCTTCAGGAAACATTTGCGAAAGCTTTATATCAATTGCAATCGCGCGTGCCCTTAAGGCGGCCTTAGATTCGCGCGGAGACATTACTTAAGACTAGATGAAGAATTAACGAGCGCGTTTTGATAGCCGTTCAACATCAAGAATTTCAACAGATCTGGTTTCTAGTTTTACCCAACCACGACTGGCAAAATCAGCAAGAGCCTTATTTACAGTTTCGCGTGATGCACCTACTAGTTGGGCCAATTCTTCTTGTGTCAGGTCGTGGTGAACATAAAGTCCATCGGTAGTTTTTGTTCCAAACTTTTCGCCTAGTTCTAGCAGTGCCTTAGCTACGCGACCTGGGACATCAGCAAAAACTAGATCTGACATGGTTTCGTTTGTTCGACGCAACCGATGAGCAAGCGCTCTTAGCAGTGCTTTAGCAACTTCGGGACGTCCAGCCAGCCAGGGATTTAGATCAGTATTTCCAAGTCCCAGGACTTTTGAATCAGTTACTGCAGATGCGGTAGCAGTTCTTGGACCTGGATCAAAAAGTGATAGTTCGCCAAACATGTCTCCGGGTCCTAAGACCATAAGCAAAGATTCGCGGCCATCACCTGAAGCATGACTTAACTTTATTTTTCCCTCAGTAACAACGTAGAGTCGATCGCCCGGTTCGCCCTCTTTGAAAAGGTCCTGACCTTTTTTGATCGTCTGCGGAACCATCGATTGCTTTAAGGCGATCGCACCTTCGTCATCTAAAGCAGAGAAAAGCGGGGTGTTGTACAAATTGCTATCAATCATTTCCGCCTCCTGTCCGCTCTGTAGTTGTTAATAATTAGTCGCGGACTTCAACAATAACTTCGACTTCAACCGGTGTGTTTAGTGGAAGTGAGGCAACACCAACCGCGGAGCGAGCATGCTTACCGGCATCACCAAACGCTTGGATGAATACATCGCTTGCGCCGTTAATCACAACTGGTTGCTTTGTAAATTCTGGAGTGCTAGCCACGAAGCCCACAACTTTAACTACGCGAACAACTTTGTCAAGATCGCCAATCAATGACTTGATTGCTGCGATGGCGTTTACTGCACACTGAGCAGCGCACTTGGCTGCGGTCTCTTCGTCAACGTCTTTACCTAGCAGTCCAGCAGCCATCAATTCGCCAGCGACAAATGGAAGCTGTCCGGATGTGTAAACCAAATTTCCAGTGCGTGATGCTGGTACATAGGAAGCGACCGGTGGGATTACTTCTGGAACTGTGATTCCTAAGGCGGATAAACGTTCTTCTACTGCACTCATGTTTTTTCCTAATTCCCTAGCCGCTTAAGAAAGCGCTAGCTGTCCTTTGGTCGCTTGAAGTAAGCGACAAGATTTTCTGAATTCATTCCTGGAATGATTGCAACAAGCTCCCAGCCATCAAGTCCAAAGTTGTCCAAGATTGCTTTGGTGTTGTGAACCAATAATGGTGCTGTCAGATATTCCCACTTAGTCATGACACGAGCATACGACAGTTAGTGACTTAGCAAAAATGTGACAGATTAGGCGCCGCGGATGAAAGCTACTGGATCAAGGAGATCGTAATCCTTGCGAGCATTCATCAACAGTTCTCGCCATGACGTAACATTTGAGCGCCTACGCAATAGGGCGCGGCGTTCACGTTCGGTCATGCCACCCCAAACACCAAATTCGATTTCATTATCTAGCGCGTCTGCAAGGCACTCGGTTCGTACTGTGCAACCTGCACAAATTGCTTTCACTCGGTTTTGCGCTGCGCCTTGGACAAACAAAAGATCCGGATCTGTGTCGCGGCAAGCTGCGCTGCGGCTCCATTCAGCATTCCACATTGACGATATCTATCCCCTCATACTTGGATTAACGTCTATCGATGTATTCCCTTCGCAAAATGCTAAGGCAAACATCAATTGCTTAACTATTGGGGTAAGCGGTAGGTCATGTCAATACCTGCGGCCAAATTTTTTCTGTGAAAATTGACCGTTTCTTAAGCTCACTAAAAATGCGTTTCGCCCCGGGCAAACCGAGAGTTACCATGGGGAAGGTATGGAAAACAACTTCGGTGAGACCGAACTAAACCGTTTTGGCCTTTTAGCCAAAATGGCGACTTTTGTCGCGCTCGCTGGTGTTGTGGCTGCCTTGGTGGTTCTTCCCGTAGTTGGTGGTGTGGGCCTAGCGACCCGAAATAGTGCCCAAGCTTTCAGTGGTCTACCTAGTGACCTGTCTCAGGTGCCTCTGCCAGAACAAAACACCTTGCTTGATGCCGATGGAAATATTCTTGCTGTTCTATATGCGCAGAATCGAATTGAAGTTCCAATCGACGAAATCGCACCAATCATGCAGCAGGCCATTATCGCGATCGAAGATCAACGATTCTTTAGTCATGCTGGAATTGACTTCAAAGGTACGTTGCGTGCTTCAATTTCAACTGGTGCGGGCGGTCAGGTACAGGGCGGGTCTACCATAACTCAGCAATACGTCAAACAAATTCTTCTAACGGCAGCTACTACTAAAGAAGAGCAAGAGGCTGCAGTTGCTGTTTCCCTCAATCGAAAATTGCGTGAAGCTCGATACGCAATTGGACTTGAAAACAAACTTTCCAAAAGAGAAATCCTTGAAGGATATCTGAACATCGCATACTTTGGCGCAGGATCGTATGGGGTTGAAACTGCGTCCCGAAGATATTTCTCGAAGTCTGCTAGCCAACTGAATTTGAGCGAAGCCGCAACGCTCGCAGGGCTGGTTCAAAACCCTTCAAGATTTGACCCAACTCGTTTTCCCGAGCGAGCCCAAAATCGGCGCGATGAAGTTTTAAATGCGATGGTAAATGTCGGATACATCAGTAGCGAACAAGCGGAGCAAGCAAAATCTATTCCTATGCAAGTGGACCTTAAGCCAGCAGAGTTATCAAACGGGTGCGTTAACTCTTATGCGCCGTTTTTCTGTGATTACGTCCTTACGGTTTTGCAAAATGACCCAGTGTTTGGTGAAACGCCAGAAGCAAGAGACAGGTTGCTTGCAGTGGGTGGGCTAACCATCAAAACCACCTTGAGTCTTGATGCCCAAACATCATCTCAAAAGGCAGTCGACGAGAAAATTCCATTTGATGATGAGAGCGGTAAGGCTGCTGCAATAACGATGATTCGCCCTGGAACTGGCGAAATCACTGCAATGGCCCAGAATCGAAAATGGGGACGCAGTGGCGCGGGGTATACAACAGTCAATTACAACGTTCCTGTATCAGCAAATGGCACCGTTGGATTTCAAGCTGGCTCAACATTTAAAGCGTTTACCATTGGTGCCGCTTTCAAGTTGGGTTGGGATCCATTCAAAGTCATCAATGCGCCTGGCTTCAAAGAATTCAAGGATTTTAAAGAATGTGGAACTGGTAAGAAATTTGCGCCATATAAAGTAAGAAATTCAACGGGGTCTGGCGCATTCGACATCTTTAGTGGCGCGGCATTCTCGGTGAATACCTACTTCGTGGGGCTTGAAGAAAAACTTGGGCTTTGTGAACCTTTAGCGATTGCAAAGGCTTCTGGTGTTCAGCAAGGTAATGGTGAGGATTTTGCGGGATATCCTTGTTTCACGCTTGGTTGCTTCGATGTCACGACTCTTGACCTAACTGAAGGCATGGCAACTTTTGCCGCACATGGCGTTCATTGTGACTCGATTGCTATATCTGCCATCACAGATAGATACGGCAACGAACTTGAAGTTCCGTCTGCGAACTGCACTCAGACAATTGATGTCGAAGTTGCAGACAGCACGACCGCTGTTTTGGCAGGCGTTATTAGCGGTCCATTAGGTGGCAGAACTGGTAGCGCAATGTATTTCGATCGTCCAGCGGCAGGTAAGACAGGTACTACAGATAACTCAGCCGCCGTCTGGTTTGTTGGCTACACACCAGATATGGCAGCGTCAGTATGGGTTGGCGATCCACGGGGTGGGCAAACGCATCCAATGAAAAACATCCGCATCAATGGTCAGTATTACGGTCAAGTGTTCGGCTCAACAATGCCAGGGCCGATCTGGCGTGATGCTTTACGCGGAGCACTTGCAAAAGTGCCAGCAACTCCGTGGAATCTGAAAACTTTATACGGTATTAATCCGGGCGGGGTTGGTAACAAAATTACAGCCAGTCGAGATGAGTGTGCTGGACTAGAAAACACGGAACTGATCGAGTGTGAAACGAAACTCACATTGACCAAGTTTGCCGATGAGCTTGCGAATGGGACGCTAGTAATTGACCCATTAACTGGCAAAGCAATTCCAAATCCTGACCTTGTGGTTCCCGTTCCCAACGAATCTCTAACCCCAGATCCTGAACCAAGTTCTTCCGAAACTGTAACGCCTTAAGGGGAATGGTCTGATTTCAGTTATTGATCTGGCAGGCTGTAGATATGACAAACCTTAAAGAGCAAATTCACCTTGATCTAACTGCCGCAATTAGAGCAAAAGATTCACTCACTTCTGGCACTTTACGTATGGTTCTGTCTGCAATCACAAATGAAGAGGTTTCGGGCAAAGAAGCCCGAGTGCTTGATGATCAAGACATAATTACGGTTCTCAATCGTGAGGCGAAAAAACGTAAAGAGGCAGCGACTGCTTACGATGATGCAAAGCGTCCCGAGCTTGCCGATAAGGAACGAGCAGAGTTGGAAATCATTCAGGCATATCTACCAGCTGCGCTTTCTGATGAAGACCTCACCAAGATAATTTCGGATGCTGTGGCGCAAGTTGCAGCGAGTGGGTCTACCGGTCCAAGTGCAATGGGCGCCGTAATGAAAATTGTTTCACCACAGGTATCGGGCAGAGCCGATGGTGGCGCTGTTGCTGCTGCAGTTAAATCTGCGTTGGCTTAATTTTTCTTACCTAGTCGAACCCAAAGCCGTTGTTTAAACATCTTCGCAATAGTGTGTGCCTGTGAGTAGTTCAATCAAAACTAAAGTTGCCATTGGTTTAGGAATCATGTACGTCGCATGGGGAACTACCTACATTGCCATCGCGTTCACAATTGAAACTATGCCACCGCTGTTATCGATGTCATTTAGATTCATTGCGGCCAGTTTGGCACTATTCCTATTTATTGGATTGCGAAGTGGCTGGGACGTATTGCGATTAAGTCGCAAAGAGTTTTTTAACGCAGTTTTCTTAGGAACACTAATGCTGGGCACCGGATTAGGAACTATGGCTTTGGCCGAAAAGATAGTTCCAATCGGTGTCGCTTCTTTGATTGTTGCCGCCATGCCAATTTGGACTGCGCTATTTCGAACGCTTGATAAGGATCGTCCAAAGCTTTCATCGTTATTGGGAATTGTGGCCGGTCTGATTGGAATTGGAATCATCATGTTGCCGGGTCAGACCATTGCTCGACCAGATTCTGGCGGAGCAAGCGTGACGCTATGGATGTTCATCATCTTGTTTGGCAATTTATGTTGGTCACTTGGCTCATTTATTGCACCCCGGATGGAAACTCCAAGTAATCCGTTGGTTTTGAGTACTTATGAAATGGCAGGTGCTGCAGGCGCACTATTCATTGCCGGCATGATTCATCAAGAATCAATTGCGGATTTCATGGATGCTAGTGCCAGATCTTGGAGTGGCTGGCTCTATTTGGTCACAGTTGGGTCATTGATTGGATATACCGTCTATACCTGGTTGCTGGAAAATGCGCCGATAACTTTGGTTTCAACATACGCATATGTAAATCCAGTTGTAGCAGTTGCGCTGGGCATTGTGATTTTTAACGAGACCTTAACGACCAACATTTTGGTTGGTGGCTTTATTGTCATCGTCAGTGTTGCGATTGTTGTTGCCGTCGAGTCTGTTAAAAAACAAACTCTTTCGCAAGCTCAATAACTCTTTCTAGCGCTTGGCGTTCGCCAATACTAATCCGAACTCCTTCGCCTGGGAACGGACGAATTGACACCGCTATTCCTTCGCTACGTTTAGCAAATTCCTCAGTGCGATCACCCATTGGTAGCCAAACGAAGTTTGCTTGACTCCGCGGAATGTTGAATCCAAGATTGGCTAGTTCAGATTCAAACCAACTTCGCTCATCGATTACTTCATCAACTCTTTTAAACAATTCGGCTTCGTGTTCCAAAGATGCAACTGCAGCAACTTGCGCGATATTAGAAACACCAAACGGCACCGCAGTTTTGCGCACCGCATCTGCGACATTTTTCGGTCCTATGAAATACCCAACTCGCAAGCCTGCAAGTCCATAAGCTTTGGAAAATGTTCGAAGTACCCCAACATTTGAATTAGCTTTCATAGTTGCTATGCCATCAATTGCGTTTTCGTCACGATTAAATTCAACATACGCTTCATCAATTACAACCAAGATGTCTTTTGGCACTTTCACTAGGAATTCATCGATTTGTTGTTGCGTGACAATTCCACCAGTTGGGTTGTTGGGTGTGCAAACAAAGATAACTCGAGTCTTTGAAGTGATGGCATGCAACATCGCATCTAGATCGTGTTTGCCATCAGTTGTCAGCGGCACCTGAATGCTTACCGCCCCAGCAATTGTTGTGATGATTGGGTAAGCCTCAAACGAGCGCCAAGCGTAAATAACTTCATCGCCCGCGCCAGCAACTGCCTGGATAATCTGCTGGCACACTCCAACTGAACCTGTGCCGGTTGCAATTTGATCAACTGGGATTGAAAACTTTTCGGAAAGAGCTTGGTTGAGGTGGGTTGCAAAAGGGTCGGGATAACGATTTATCTCGCCGGCTGCGTCAACTATTGCAGCCACCACACTTGGCAGCGGTGAATGTGCAATTTCGTTGCTCGATAGTTTGTAGGCAGTCAAACCATTGATTGGTTCTACTTTTTTTCCAGCTTTGTATATTGGTAGCTTTGCCATTTCAGGTCGAAGCTGTGGATGCCCTGACTCGCTCATACTCCGAGCCTACGGGTTATTACAACAACTGAGACATCGTCGCGGTGCCAAGTAACTGAATCTTGTCGCGCTGTAGAAACGATCAGATTCGTTAGTTCGGATGAGTTACGTGCTTGTTCCCCAGAAACAACTGAAGTGACCAGACCTCGAGTTCCAAACTCTTCGCCCTTTTCATCTTGGGTTTCTAGCAAGCCATCAGATGCCAAGATAATGCGGTCTCCAGCACCAAAATAAAATTCTTGACTATTCCAAGAGCCGCCAAATCCAGCCAGCATCGGACCAGTTGGGTTAAGGGTCGTAATCAAATGGTTTGTATCGATCCAATAGCCAGCTGGGTGTCCTGCATTTACCCATTGCGTTGGCTCGCTTATGTCATTAGGTATCTCTACTATCACGGCGGTAGCCAGGAGTGCATCAACGTCCGCTAATCCAGCGGAGACTCTTTCCATTACTGAATTGGGTGCGAACCCCGCAGACAGCGCCGCAGTCATGATTGCCTTTATCTGAAGCCCCACTACGCCAGCCTCGGGACCATGTCCGGTGACATCCACCATCGCAAGTGCGATCCCTCCTGGCGTTCTGATTACATCCCACCAGTCCCCAGCAATTGCACCACTGGCCGGCATTGTCTGACCAGCGACATCAAGTCCAAGAGTTGTTGTATCAATTGCAGTAGGTGAGAGGGCTTTACGCATCGAAGCAACTAATGGTGCATCTTGCTCAAGGCCTTGCCAGGCCGCTCGCGCCAGGTCGATTTGAGCGACCAGGTTTTGCCGCATGTATTCGGCATCCGCTGCTGCCAGTTGAATCTCTGGCGGGTTTGCAACTTCAATTACTTGATGAATGGTTCCGCTGGCAACAAGACGTAATTCGCTTCGCATTTCATCAAGCGGGGCGAGTACCCAGCGATCCAAAAAAATCCAAGCTAACACCAGCAATATGAGGCTGATAAAGATTGAAAGGCTTAAAGCCGCCGAAAGTTGATCTGCTACTTCATCCAGTCTGATGTCTACTGCTAGCGATTCACTTAGTTCAGCGCGCGCTTCCAAATAGAGGTACCGCTCCCAGATCGCCACAGCCAGCACTGACACTGCAAAAAATGCAATGAACACTTGAAGTCGGCGGCGTAGCGTCATGCTGAAATTCTAAGTGAAATTTACGCCCCGAAAATCACACTTGAGTTAGCTCTGACATTGCCAGGGCGAAGAGTTTTCCATGCTGATCAACTTGTTCCTGCGTAGTCGTTGGACACATCAAAGCCATGTTGTGGAACGGTGTCATGAGTACGCCACGGTTACACATAAACAGATGCATAAATTCGTCTAACTCGTCATCTCCGGCATGCATAGCTTCAGTTCCAGTTATTGGCGCCGGATAGGTAAATCGGTATTCGGCCCGAGCGCCTAGTTGAGAAATCGACCACGGAACGCTGTATTGATCAAGTGCCGCGTTTACCTGATCGGTGTATCGCGTCGCCAGTTGAATCATGTGTTCAAATGCTTGCTCAGTTAAAACTTCACCGAGAGTTGCTCGCATCGCTGCTAATGACAATGCATTTCCGGCAAGCGTACCGCCGATGCCACCAACATCTAATAGATCTGCTTCAGTATGTGAGTTGATTAAGTCAACAACTTCTTGCTTGAATCCGTAGGCACCCGATGGAATTCCAGCACCAATACTTTTACCAATGATAAAGATATCTGGATCTAGTTTGTCGCGCCTAGTCATGCCACCGTAGCCAGCAGAGATGGTGTGAGTTTCATCGATCATTAACAGTGCGCCATATTTTGTGGCAAGTACACGCATGCCTTCGAGAAAACCTGGTTCTGGTAAAACGATTCCGATGTTCGTCAGTGCCGGCTCAGTCAAGATTGCAGCTACATCGCCATGCTTCAGTGCAGCTTCCAGTGCCGGTAAATCATTGAACTCAACTACTCGAGTTGTTTGGTCGATTGGCACAGGTGGCGCAACATTTCCTGGCCTTGAAACAACGTTGCCACCTTCGTCTAATACGCCAAAAGTTTCGTCTACGGAGCCGTGATAGCAGTATGAAAAAACTAGAATTTTGCTTTTCCCGGTCGCGAGTCTTGCCAAGCGAATTGCCCATCGATTGGAGTCAGTTGCAGACACTGTGAAGGACCAGAGTGGAACTCCGAATCGACGCGTTAACTCCGCTCCAACCCATTGCGCGTCCTCGGTTGGCATCATGGTTGTGATTCCGCCAAGATCTTGCATGCGATCGATGATGGCTTTGACGCTGGCATCAGGTGAGTGTCCAGTCATAGCTGCGGTGTCACCTAGCGCGAAATCTATGTAGTCATTGCCATCAACGTCTGTGATGATGTTTCCCTTTGCACCTTGCATGTAAAGCGGGAACCCACCAACCCATTTGTTCATCCATGGCATTGGCACACCGCCAAATAAATTCTTGGCGTCTTTGTAAAGCGCTCGAGATTTTTGGTGGGTATCGAGATATGTCTTACGTTCACGCTCGAGTAGTGACTCCAGGTGCGTACGATCTATTTGAGTTGTTCTATTTGGCATGATCGCATTCTTTCAGAGACAACAGATAAATGTTATGAAGTAGCCATGTCAACAAAACGGCTGTAGTGGCCCTGGAATGCCACGGTTACGGTTCCAGTTGGTCCATTGCGGTGCTTTGCCAAAATAAAGTCAGCTTCACCTGCGCGCGGTGATTCCCTTTCATAAACATCTTCACGATGAAGCAATACAACCATGTCAGCGTCTTGCTCGAGCGATCCGGATTCACGAAGGTCAGAGAGCATTGGTCGCTTATCCTGACGCTGTTCTGGACCACGGTTCAGCTGGCTGATAGCAATGACTGGAATCTCTAACTCTTTTGCCAGAAGTTTTAGCGAACGTGAAAACTCTGAAACTTCAACTTGCCGACTTTCAACTTTCTTACCTGATGACATAAGTTGCAAGTAATCGATAATCAAAAGTTTTAGATCAAAGCGTTGTTTTAGTCGACGAGCCTTGGCACGAATCTCCATCATGGTCATGTTGGGTGAATCGTCGATGAACAAAGGTGCATCGTTGACTTGTCCCATCTTGTTAGCAAGACGACCCCAGTCGGCATCACTGAGTGTGCCGGCACGCATGTGATTCAAGCCAACCTGCGCTTCGGCCGAAAGTAGACGCATTACGATCTCGTTGCGGCTCATTTCAAGTGAAAAAATTGCTGACGTTAAGTTGTGTTTGATACTTGCAGATCGCGCAAGATCCAAAGCTAAAGTTGACTTTCCGATTGCCGGACGCGCAGCAACAATAATTAATTGGCCAGCATGAAGTCCGTGCGTGATGTCATCTAGTTGTTGGAATCCGGTAGGTACTCCAACTAGCTGTCCGCCGCGGCCCTCGATAGCTTCGATTTCAGATAATGTGTGCGGCATGATTTCAGAAAGTGGTGCGTAATCTTCTGAAGTTCTGCGTCCAGTAACTTCATATACTTCAGCTTGGGCACGATCGACTAGTTGATCGACTTCGGCATCGCCGGCATATCCCATCTGCGCAATTTTTGTTCCAGCGTCAACAAGCCGGCGCAGGATTGCTCGTTCGGTAACAATGCGCGCGTAGTAGGCGCCGTTGGCGGCAGTGGGAACACTTGCAACCAATGTGTGTAAATAGCCAGCACCACCAACATTTCCCAGAGCACCCGACTTGCTCAAATAGTTGGCAACTGTGATTGCATCGGCAGGTTCACCGCGACCGTAGATGTCTAAGATTGCGCCATAGATTTTGGCATGGGCTGGTTTGTAGAAATCAATCTCTCGAAGACTTTCGATGACCTCGGCGATCGCATCTTTACTAAGCAGCATCGCCCCAAGAACTGATTGTTCAGCGACGATGTCTTGTGGGGGAACTAGCGCGCCATCTTCCTCGTAACTACGTGGAAATTCCGCGACGCTCATGTAATCCACCTTTTCGTGCCTATGTTAAAACCAGTTGAAACAACCAGGTGTTACTGACTGTATGGGTCCGGACTGACAGAAACAATGACTCCTGTGGATAACTAGGTGGACAAATTGGGGAAAAACGCCGAAACAATGGGTATTCACCTGGGGATATCTTGTGTGGACAGCCTGACTTTACCTGTGGATATCCTTATTCATCAGGGATTTTCAAAGTTTTACCCTGTGTGCAAAAAATAATTACGAACTATTTTTTCTCAGCTGGCAATAGGCCATCTTGGGCCGGTGTTAGAACTCTGCGTAATCGAAGAACCGATACTCCCCCAATAATCTGGCCCAACACGATTAATCCAATCCAGGCAGTCACCAATTCAAATTGCAACATAATTCCAGATATTGCCGGTCCAGCAGCGCCTGCAAAAACCCATACCAGGCCATCTACAGAGTTGTATCGACCGCGCAGATGTTCTGGTGCTAGCTCGTTAGTTAAAGTCGGTCCAACCGAAGACCAGATCATTTCTCCGAGGGCAAAAATTGCGATGCCAAGAGCGGCCAAGATAAACGTTGCGCGCGGGTCAAGTGACACACTAAATCCAATGAGCAACCAAGAAGTAGCCCAGGTAAATGAGACTAACGAAAGCAACCTAATTCTGCTGCGTCCTTCTAATCGATTGATCACAAATATTTGTCCGATAACAATCACTCCAGTATTAACGGCCCAAATAGGGCCGAGAGCCTTCACAGATAAGTCGCCGAACAGAGTGAGCAAGGCTGGCAGTCCAGCCTCAAGTGAGGCATAACCAAATGTGATCATGAAAAGTTTGGCCAGCGTCAAGCGCATGAATTTGTGATCCGAGACAATTTGCCTATAGCCACCATCATTTGCGATTTCTTCTTGGGTTTTGGCAATCCGCCCACCGACACCTCGGAGTGAAAGTATGAACGCAAAATAGATTAAGAAAGTCAATGAATCGATCACATAAAGTCTGGTGAAACTTGCTGGGTCATCGACATTAACAATTAACGAGCTGAAAACTCCGCCTAAACCTAGGCCCAAATTCAACATCATGAACTGAAGGCCGAAAAACTTTGGTCTAAATTCTTCGCTCACCATTCGAGCCATCATTGTTGTTTGCGGTGGCCAAATTGCGGAATGCCCTAGTGATGCGAGCGCCCCAACCAACAATGCGCTACGTAAGTCAGTGACAAAAACCCAAAGCAGGGTCGCAGTAGCCTCAATCAAGATTGCGACCAGCATGATTCGTCGCGGCCCAAACTTATCGACTAAGTGACCAATGATCGGGGAGTAAACCAATCCGGTGATTGCCATCCAGGATAAAACAAGTGATGCAGCAGCTAGTGAAATTCCACGGACTTGATTTAGGTAAATAACTAGAACTGGGAGGGTTAATCCACCACCAAAGGAATTAAGTAACGCACCGGCGAGAAAGCGCTTCACTTGTGGTGATGCGTTGCGCAGATCATTCATGATTTTTCTTTCGAATATGTTTCAAGCAGTTCTTACAAATCTCGTTGTTCATAAACAAAGCGGAGGTAGAAAAACTACCTCCGCTTGACTTGTGGAGAATAGGGGACTCGAACCCCTAACCCCTGCCTTGCAAAGGCAGTGCTCTACCAATTGAGCTAATTCCCCGACGGTAAAACCGTAGAACAGAATCTACTCTGAAGTAGCCTGTGTCCACAATTCTTGCTCGGCTTTGCTGTTTTCTACCTGTTGGTAGATTACGTAACCTGCAACAGCTAGCAATGCTAGTGACAAAAGTTTTTTCATTACGCTTCCTACTTTCCTAGACTCGAAAACCGTGCGTGGGCCCAGGTGGACTTGAACCACCGACCTCTTCGTTATCAGCGAAGCGCTCTAACCAAGCTGAGCTATGGGCCCTGATTTCTTACGATTTCTTTATTTCTTGCTACATCTGCCTATTTCAAGGCACGAGTTAAGAGGTTACCTTAAAGCGGGCGTTCACCCAAAATGTGCAATTAACTACGGTCTGTGAAGGTGTATTCGACTCCGCCCGTAAACCCAACACTTAAGTTGTAAAGAACTGCAAAAAGTGTGGAAAGTACGCTTAAAAGTACAATTTCGATTGCCGAAATTACCATTACCAAACCAAGTAAGCGACCTAGTGACAAAAAACTGATTCCGGCTCCGCTATTGCCTGAAGCATCGCTCCAGAGACTTGAAACTGCCTCAAAAACGCCTGCTGCAGAAAGCACCAGCCATAGGACGACAGTGGCCACGATTAATACGCCAGCAATTAGCACGCCTAACACAAAGGCTCGTTTTGCAGCCGACCAAGGATCGATGCGGGTTAAGTGCAGAGTTACCTGTCGAGCTGGCGCAATTTGTACTTGCGGTTTTGGAGTAGAAATAGTTTGCTCAGGAGAATTCAGCGATTTCTTGAAGAAGTTTCGCCTGGTTGGTTGGTCGTCATGTAGATCGATATCGATATCGGACACTTACGCCTCTTCCCCATCGGTGGCATCTTCTACGATCGCTGCTTCAGATTCGGCGATGGCAGACTCTTCCACCGGTACTTCCACACTATCCAGGGCGGCCATTGATGCAGCGCTACTTCTAGCAACCGCAACAACTTGATCGTCATCCCCAACCTTCATGAACGACACACCCATGGTGTCGCGCCCGGCTGCACGAATTTCATCTACTCGAGTACGGATAACAACACCATTGCTCGCGATAGCGAAAATTTCATCATCAGCAGCGCAGATCAATGCGCCCGCTAAGCCGCCGCGCTTCTCAACCAAACGCATTGCGCGAACTCCTTGCGTGCCACGCCCCTTTGCATTCCACTCTTCGATTGAAGTGCGCTTGGCCCAACCACCCTCAGTGACAGTAACCACGAAGGAATCCGGCGTTGCAACTTCCATCTTCAGCAAGTAATCGTCATCTGTTTTGAATCTGATTCCAATCACGCCGCCTGCAGTGCGTCCCATTGGACGCAGTGTTGCATCGTCAGCGTGACAACGAACTGAGTAACCCATTTTGGAAACTAATAGCAAGTCATCTTCATCGTTGACTAACTGAGCCGAAACAACATCATCTTCATCGCGAAGTGTGATCGCTACAAGCCCAGTGCTGCGCGATGAGTCGTAATCGGTGAGCTTTGACTTCTTGATTACGCCGTTACGAGTAGCTAGCACTAGGTACTTGGCTTGCTCGTAATCGCGCAGGTCTTGAACTTCAACAACATGTTCCTCTGGAGCGAGCGATAGCAAGTTGGCCACGTGTTGGCCACGAGCATCACGGCCGGTATCAGTTAACTCGTAAGCCTTGACTCGGAATACTCGACCACGATTGGTAAAGAACAGAATCCAGTGATGAGTTGTGGTCACGAAGAAATTAGTAACCACATCGTCTTGCTTTAGCGCTGCGCCCTTAACTCCACGCCCACCACGTTTTTGAGAACGGTAGAGCGCAGCCTTGGTGCGCTTGATGTAGCCATCTGCAGAAAGCGTTACCACAATTGGTTCAACTGCAATCAGGTCTTCGTGAGTTACGTCGTTTTCGTCGGCAACGATTGTTGTCCGTCGCTCGTCACCAAACTTATTAACAATGTCTGCAAGCTCATCACTTACTATGCTGCGTTGACGTGTCAGGTTCGACAGGATGTCCTTGTAGTCAGCAATCTCAGCCATCAACTTGTCATGTTGGGTTTGAAGTTCGTTGCGTTCAAGAGCTGCAAGTTTACGAAGTTGCATGTCAAGAATTGCTTGCGCTTGTATTTCATCGATGTCTAGAAGTTTCATTAAGCCGGCTTGTGCAACAGATGCAGACTCAGATGCTCGGATTAATGCGATAACTTCATCGATGCGATCGATCGCCTTTAGAAGGCCGATCAAAATGTGTACGCGCTCTTCGGCAATTCGTAAACGATACGCAGTCCGGCGCTGAATCACTTCGACTTGATGCTCGATCCAGTTGGATACAAATGCATCAAGAGTCAGCGTGCGAGGTACGCCGTCAACCAGAGCCAACATGTTCGCACCGAAGTTGTCTTGGAGTTGGGTGTACTTGAACAAGTTGTTTAGAACGACTTTAGGCACTGCGTCACGTTTTAGCACCACAACAATGCGCATGCCAGTACGTGACGAGCTTTCATCAACTAGGTCAGCGATGCCGCCAACTTTTCCTTGTTCAACAAGTTCTGCAATTCGTTCCAGCAAGTTGTCTGGGTTTACTTGGTAAGGAAGTTGTGTGATCGCGATGATGGTGCGGCCACGCTTATCTTCGGCAATTTCAGTAACAGCGCGCATGGTGACCGAGCCGCGCCCAGTGCGATACGCATCTTGAATTCCGCGGCGTCCGACAATTTGGCCACCAGTAGGGAAATCTGGACCGGTAATTCGTTCCATCAACGCGTCGAGTAATTCCTCACGAGTTGCGTCTGGATGATCTAGCGCCCACTGCACACCAGCAGCTACTTCAGTGAGGTTGTGCGGTGGAATGTTTGTTGCCATACCAACGGCGATACCGGATGAGCCATTAACCAAAAGGTTTGGGAAACGACTTGGCAAAACTGTAGGTTCAAGATTTTTGCCGTCGTAGTTCGGAGTAAAGTCAACCGTTTCTTGATCGATATCGCGAACCATCTCCATGGCCAGTTGGGCCATGCGAACTTCGGTGTATCGAGATGCTGCTGCCGAGTCATTTCCGGGTGAACCAAAGTTACCCTGACCTTGCGCAAGCGGGTAACGCAATGACCAAGCTTGCGTTAGTCGAACCAAAGTGTCGTAAATCGCGCTGTCACCATGTGGGTGATACTGGCCCATAACTTCGCCAACTACGCGGGCACTCTTGTTAAATGCTCGGTCTGGACGGTAGCCACCGTCATACATCGCATAAATTACGCGGCGGTGTACTGGCTTAAGGCCGTCTCGCACATCAGGCAATGCGCGCGAGACGATAACGCTCATCGCGTAGTTAAGGTACGACCTCTGCATTTCGACATTAAGGTCGACGATTTCAATTTGATCTTGGGTTGAGTCATTAATTTCAGTCATCAGATGTCCAAGAACCGCACGTCATGTGCATTGCGTTGAATAAAGTTGCGTCGGCTTTCGACGTCTTCGCCCATAAGGGTTGAGAAAAGTTGATCAGCTTGCGCCGCATCATCTACTGATACCTGCAACAAAACCCGAGTCGCCGGATCCATTGTGGTTTCCCAAAGTTCTTCGGCGTTCATTTCGCCAAGACCTTTGTAGCGCTGGATGTCTTCGGTACGAAGTTTTTTACCTGCAGCTAATCCAGCTTCGACTATTTGATCGCGCTGTTTGTCAGAGTAGGCATAGCCCGGAGTTTCGCGTGACCATTTAACTTTGTAAAGCGGCGGCTGTGCGACATAAACGAATCCGCCATCAACAAGTGGCCGCATGTAACGGAATAAGAAAGTTAAAAGCAAAGTACGAATATGTTGACCGTCGACGTCAGCATCGGCCATCAAAACCAATTTGTGATAGCGCAATTTGTTGATGTCGAATTCGTCTTGAATACCAGTTCCAAATGCAGAAATAATTGCTTGCACTTCTGTGTTAGCAAGTACGCGGTCGATTCTGGTTTTTTCAACATTAAGAATTTTTCCACGAATCGGCAAAATTGCTTGTGTGCGTGGATCACGACCTTGGCCAGCAGAACCGCCAGCAGAGTCACCTTCAACGATAAACACTTCGCACTCGGCTGGTTCGTTACTTGAACAGTCTTTCAACTTGCCAGGCAAGCTACTGCTGCCAAGTAAACCTTTACGGTTTCGTGCTAAATCGCGCGCTTTACGTGCAGCCAAACGAGCAGTTGCCGCTTGCAGAGATTTGCGCGCGATATCTTTTCCTTGCGCTGGATTCTTTTCAAACCACGCGGCTAGTTCTTCGTTAACAACTTTTTGCACAAATGCTTTTGCTTCAGTGTTTCCAAGTTTGGTTTTGGTTTGACCTTCAAACTGTGGTTCATGAAGCTTGATGGAAATGATTGCAGTCAAACCTTCGCGCACATCCTCACCTGAAAGGTTGGTGTCTTTTTCTTTCAGGATGCTCCACTCACGCGCAAACTTATTAACTAACGAAGTTAGCGCAGTACGGAAACCTTCTTCGTGAGTTCCACCTTCAATTGTGTTGATTGTGTTTGCGAAGGAATAAACCGATTCGGTGTAACTGCTATTCCATTGCATTGCTACTTCAAGACTTAATCCCCGCTTTTCATCTTCTAAGAAAAATTCAACAACATCATTGTGAATTGGGGTTTTACGAGCGTTTAGATGTCGAACGAAATCTGTGATGCCACCTTCATACATGTAAGTAACGCTGCGCGGGCCATCAACTTTTGGTTCGCCGGTTTCTTCGTCGATGATCGGTCCGGCAGAAATCCGCTCGTCGGTTAGTGAAAGCGTTAGGCCACGATTTAGAAACGCCATTTCTTGGAAGCGACGCGAAAGTGTTTCGAAATCGTAAACGGTAGTTTCGAAAATGTCTCCATCCGCCCAAAATGTCACTGTGGTACCAGTGACATCTGTTTTGCCACCTTTTTTTAGGGGAGCTACGGGAACGCCGTATTTGTATGACTGGGTGTGAATAAATCCTTCGCGGCGAACTTCGACGTCGACATTCTTGGAAAGTGCGTTAACAACTGAGACGCCAACACCATGAAGACCGCCGGAAACTGCATATCCGCCGCCGCCAAACTTTCCGCCGGCGTGCAAAACGGTTAAAACAACTTCAACAGCTGGTTTACCTTCGGAAGGCACGATGTCCACGGGAATTCCGCGGCCGTTATCTACGACGCGAACGCCGCCATCTTGCAAAATCGTTACATCAATGTGGGTGCAGTGCCCCGCTAGCGCCTCATCAACAGAGTTATCTACTACTTCGTAGACCAGGTGGTGCAGGCCTCTTTCACCGGTTGAACCGATGTACATGCCTGGGCGTTTTCTAACTGCATCAAGGCCTTCTAGGACCTGGATGGCACTGCCGTCATATGTCACTTTTTGGGCCTTTCCTCGTGCGTTGTTGGCTCCTGAATGTCAGACCCATAATCGGGAGTTTTTCAGGCGCTCTAGTACCCCTAATCCTATCTGTTTATTGAATTTTTTGGGAATTGGGGTATCACCCGTAGGTGTCCCGCGGGCCCCGTCCAGGGACACTTCGTTGCCCGTGTTTCCAGGATGGCGCAGTGGGTCCCAGCACCTTAATTTCGCTGATTCTTCCTTGTCCGATTTCTTCGCCAAGTCGCTGAGAAATTGTAGGTAGCAATAATCGAATTTGGGTCGCCCAAGCGCTTGATTCTGCTCGCAGGATTAACGACCCCGACTGCCCGCTGGGATCTAAATTAAATGACTCGATTTTCACATGGCTAGCAACATCGTGACCAACAATTAATCCCCACTGACCATGTAGTCGCCCGGTTGCTACCTGTAGGTCCCAGCCTTTACTAATGATTAATCGATCAATTAACCCTGACAGGGTTGCGGGATCTCTTTCATCTGGCCCAGATCCACTGCGTTGCTCGTCGTAATAATTTATATTTTTGTTTCTCCGATTTGGCACAGTGGAGGTCCGAACCCTGGCTCTACTTAGCAAGGACCGCAAAAATTCTTGTTGAGCTTTATCTAACACGATGTTAGTTATCTTCCAACAAAAACTGGTTGCTCGGCAATCCCTTTGGGATATCTTCAAGTACTGCAGCCGTTATCAAGGTTTGTTCGACGTCAGCAATTATTGCGATTAGTCGGCTGCGTCGCCTTTCATCTAGTTCGGCAAAAACGTCGTCAAGTATCAAAATTGGATCATCGTCATGTTCTCGTAAAGTTTTAAATGCGGCTAGCCGAAGTGCGATTGCGATTGACCAAGATTGACCATGTGAGGCGTAGCCTTTAGCAGGTAAGTCGCTCAGCTGAAGGTTTAAGTCATCACGATGTGGGCCAACTAATGTTACGCCGCGATCTATTTCGTCGTTATTTCTTTTTTCAAGTTCAGCACGAAAGAATTTTTCAATGTCGGGTCTAGCAATTAGATCAACAGGTAGCCAACTGTTTAAGTAACTCAAATTTAGCGGTTCGGTGTCACCACTTATTACTGTGCCAAATTCAGATACGAAAGGGGCTATTCGTTTTATATTTTCTAGGCGAGTGAAAATGATTTCTGATCCGGATTGAATTAATTGTTCATCCCAGGCATCAAGGGTTGCGCGAGCTTGTGTTGAGGGTGTTCTACGGCCTAGTGACTTTAACAACGTGTTGCGTTGTTTTAATGTTCTTTCAAAGTCACTTCGAGTGCTAGAAAACTTAGGTGCAAGAAGTGTGCTTAATTCATCTATGAATCTGCGCCGGGCAGAAGGTTCCCCTTTGACAAGATCCAGATCTTCTGGTGAAAAAATAACTGTTGTTACTAAACCAAGAATGTCTCTAGTTTTTGTTAACGGATTCGTATTTAGTGAGACTTTGTTTGCGCCCAGGAAATTTATTGCTAGTTCGACTTGAGCTTGGCGATTGTGCTTTTCAACCTTTGCCGAAATAGTTGCGCTGTTTTGTCCGCTTCTAATTAGTGGTGCGTCTTGAGAAACTCGGTGGCTGCCAAGGGTAGCTAAATAATGAACAGCTTCAACAATGTTTGTTTTTCCGCGTCCGTTACGACCCACGATGGTTGTCGCACCCTTTGGAAAACTAAGGTGTAGGTTTTCGTGATTGCGAAAATTATGAAGTGAGAGTTCAGATATCTGCATTACTTACTGGCGCCGGGAGAAATCTTTATTGTTGCCGGATTGGCATTAATAAATATTTGAAACTGTCGTCGGGCTCTGCGCCAAAGTCAGCCGCACCAGAAATAACAGCCGGCCGTATTGCTGTTGTCATAGATACAACTGCAACCGAGGAATCGATTGCACTTAAACCGTCAAGTAAGAATTGGTGATTGAAGGCAATGGTTAGTTCCTCGCCAGTAAGGGTGCATTCAATAAATTCTTTCGCTTCAGCTAGTTCACCACTTCCACCGCCGCCAGTGATGACTGCTTCGCCGTTCGTAAAGTGCACACGGATAGGGGCTTCTCTTTCAAGCACTAGTGAAACTCGTTTTACAGATTCAACAAGCGCACTGGTGCTGATTTGGGCAACGGTTGTTGATTCGGTTGGTAACAAAGTTTGGTACTTAGGAAAATCTGCAGCTAGTAAACGGCTAGTTGTTTGTCGGCCGGATCCTTCGATTCCAATCAGGCCTTCGTTACCAGTTGCAAAGGCAAGTGATATTGATTCGCTGTGTGAAAGTGATTTAGAGGACTCTGATAAAAATTTTGCGGGCACTAGTGCGTGGGTGCTAAGTGATGTTGATGCTGGTGACCAATTTAATTCACGTACCGCTAATCGATATCTATCTGTTGCCGCAAGTGTTATCGCGGCACCTTCGACGTCGATCTTTACGCCCGTGAATGCCGGCAGTGTTTCGTCACGTGATGCAGCAATAGCTACTTGCGAAATCGCAGATGCAAAATCTGTTCCGGCCACAGTTCCGCTTATCTCCGGCATGGTTGGAAGCGGAGGATATTCAGCGACCGGCATGGTTGGAATTGTAAAAGAAGAACGGCCACAAGAAATTTTTGCGCGGTTACCTTCGATAGAAAAATCAATTACTGCAGAAGGTAGCGATCGCGTGATGTCGGCTAATAGCCGGCCAGGAATCAAAACAGTTCCAGTTTCAATTACGTCAGCTTTTAGATTTGCGCGCGCACTTACGTCTGCATCACTACCGGAAAGTGTTAAGCCAGATTTTTCAGCTACTAAGTGCATGCCGGTTAAGAGCGGCTGAGTTGATTTAGTCGGCAGGGTACGTGAAGCCCACAACACTGCATCGGCCATTACGTCGCGATCAACTTGGAACTTCACTTACAACTCACCCTCTGGTGTCTCGATATCTTGAGTCTTTATCGTGCCATGTCTGGCTGACTAATTCAGCCACAGGTATTTCACTAAATAAACCAGTTAAAGCCCGCTATGTCGGTGAAAACACCAAATCTCTTAAAAGATTAACTTTAAGAACAGTTTTTCTTAACTTTCAAGCTTGAGACTGTCACCTAGGGCTCGCCTACCTAATTTTTACAACAGAAATCAATTACCCAGAAAAGTTAACAACAGAGTTGGTGAAAACCAAGGTTTTAAATATATCTTTAGTAGCAGTAGTAGGCATTGTGGATTCTGTGGATAACTCAAATACCCCACAAAACAAAAAGATATTGAAAACCTTTCCTGTGGATAACTTTCACCTTTATCAACAGATAACACAAATTTCTAGAGTTATCCACAGTTGTCCACAGGCTTAATGTCAAAAACCAAGTTTTTAACCAGTTTCATCCACAAAACTAGAAAAACCTTTAAAAATAGATAAAGATATCCCCATAGTTATCCACACTGTGTATAGAAGTGACAGATGTTACTAAAGTTACAAACCTCTAGCTTGGGCCTTGATCCGGGCAGTTAGGTCGCTGACCTGGTTGTACAAACTTCTGCGCTCGGCAATCAGTTGTCGGACTTTACGATCGGCGTGCATAACCGTGGTGTGATCCCGCCCACCAAACTGTTGCCCGATTTTCGGAAGTGATAAGTCAGTCAACTCGCGGCATAAATACATAGCGATCTGTCGCGCGGTCACCAAAACCCGAGAGCGGCTAGCTCCAGTTAAGTCGTCAAGGGAAACCCCAAAGTAGCTAGCTGTCTGAGCCATAATTAGGCTCGCGCTAATTTCAGGCCCGGCAGCATCAGAGACAAGATCCTTCAATACAACTTCAGCCAAATCTAAATCAACCGAAGCTCGGTTTAAGCTCGCAAAAGCGGTGACTCGGATTAGGGCGCCCTCGAGTTCACGAATATTCGTAGACATCTTTGAAGCAATAAATTCCAAAACTTCTGGTGGTGCGCTTAATCTTTCTTGCGCACTCTTCTTTCGCAAAATAGCAATACGGGTTTCAAGATCGGGTGGCTGAACATCAGTAATCAATCCCCACTCAAAACGCGAACTCATTCGGTCTTCAAAACCTTGCAGCTGTTTCGGCGGCAAATCTGATGTCACAACAATTTGTTTGTTTGCATTGTGCAAAGTGTTAAAGGTGTGGAAGAACTCTTCTTGAGTTTGAACCTTGCCAGAAAGAAACTGAATATCGTCAACAAGCAAAACGTCAATATCCCTGTAACGGCGCTGGAATTCCTTTGCTTTATCATCGCGAATTGAGTTAATAAATTCGTTAGTAAATTCTTCCGAGCTTACATACCTAACTTTCGAACCGGCATAAAGAGTGCGGGTGTAGTGACCAATTGCGTGAAGCAAGTGTGTTTTTCCAAGACCAGATTCACCGTAAACAAAAAGTGGGTTGTAAGCCTTAGCTGGTTGTTCGGCTACTGCACGAGCCGCCGCGTGCGCGAATCGGTTTGAAGACCCTGGCACAAATGTGTCGAAAGTATATTTTGGATTAAGTCGGCTTCCTTCTTCAGCTGTTCTCGGAGCTGGCGCTGGGCCACGGCTGGCCTGAGGTGGTAGCGCAGGATTTGGATCTGAGCGCAAACCACCAGATTCAATGTCGGCGTAAGTTGAATCCGCAAGTTCATCGGTTGCCTCATCGTCGAGATCTGGCGCAATTGACTCATCGACCGTAACCGCAAGACGCATCTCTCGACCTAAAGTTGCAGAAAGGGCGTCGCAAACAATTGGGCTTAGTCGGCTTTCCAAAACATCTTTTGTGAATTCATTTGGAGCCGCAACCAGCGCAGTATCACCAACAATGCCTAGAGGTCGGGTAAGAGTTACGAACGCGCGCTGCTGCGGAGTGAGTGCTCCGGAGGACAAGGACTCTAAAGTCCTGGCCCAAACCTCATTAAGGTCCAGATCTTCCATTTCGCTCCTAGAGTCCAAGAGTGCAGTTGGGGAATAATTGATTTCCACAGGCTCGGACTATGCAGACTACGGCCTGTGGATACCCACTGACAAGTTGTTTTCCACAGGAAACTAAATCTAATTTTGAGTTTGACCGAAACCAGTAACTACCCGTATCTTTAAGAGGTTAATACCGAGTTCGATGTGCACTTCGTCGAATGTTCACGAACCTAAAACTCGTGGATGTCCGATGGCCAATCGCCTCATCCCTACTTCCTTTGGAGTGTCACTTATGACAAAGCGCACCTACCAGCCAAATAAACGACGTCGCGCCAAAAAACACGGATTCCGCAACCGTATGAGCACCCGTGCTGGCCGTGGCATTCTTGCCTCTCGCCGCGCAAAAGGTCGCTCAAAGCTTTCCGCTTAATTCCGGCTCAAGTTAAATGCTTCCCGCCTCGGCGAGGTTGCGTAAGTCCTCGGAAATTTCAGCTGTTATGAAATCAGGCACAAGGTTTTCAGCAAAATTGGTGGTTCTACACGTGGCTCAAAGTTCAAGCGAACACACAAAAGTTGCTTTTGCTGTGGGAAAAAACGTTGGAAACTCAGTAATTAGACACAGAGTAACGCGCCAATTAAGACATGCGATAACTCCACTTATTGGCAATTTCCCCGCCGGGTCCCATGTTGTAGTCAGGGCTCTGCCGGGTGCTAGCCAGGCAAACTTCACCCAGCTTTCCGAAAATATTAAGTTTGCCCTTTCCAAAGTAGTTAAATCATGAAGTCAGCAGCACAACTAAGCAGAAAGTTATGGAGTTTATCTTTTGGCCGGCTTTTTGCTGGAATTCTGATCGGCTTGATTAGGGGCTACCAAATCCTGTTAAGCCCAAGAATCGGGCAAGTTTGCCGCTATTACCCAACTTGCTCGCATTATGGCCTGGCAGCCGTAAAGATTCATGGCGCAGGCAAAGGAAGTCTTTTGGCGGTCTGGCGAGTTTTGCGTTGTCACCCATGGGCAACTGGCGGGATCGAATATGTCCCAGCAAAAGGGCTTTGGCCAAATCATAAAGTAATTGAAAATTCAACTAATAATGACAGGCAGGTTATTGGCGCATGAGCCTCAATCCATTGGTGTGGCTAGAAACTCTTGTTAGTTGGGTTTTGGTTAGCTTCCACTCCCTCACCTCCAAAGTCTTCGCGCCAGATGGTGGTTGGGCCTGGGGATTAGCAATCGTATTGCTCGTTATCTTGATTCGAATTTTACTGATCCCACTTTTCGTTAAACAGATCAAGAGTCAGCGCAACCTTCAAATCATCCAGCCGCAAGTTAAAGAAATCCAAAAGAAGTACGCAGGCGACCGAGAGCGACAGTCGCAAGAGTTGATGAAGCTCTATAAAGAAACTGGAACCAATCCGCTTTCTAGCTGCCTGCCAATTTTAGCCCAGGCTCCGATTTTCTACGCTTTGTTCGTTGTTTTGCAAGGCATCGCAATGAGCAAACCAAAAGGCGTTTTAACGGTCGAGCTCGTTGAGTCAGCGCGAAATGCAACGATTTTGGGCGCCCCGATCTATGGAACTTTTACGAACCGAGCTCAAACTGTCAACCCAACTGCAACCTTCTGGGTAACTTTGGTTTTGATCTTCTTAATGACGATGACTTCGTTTCTAACGCAGCGACAACTCATCGTCAAAAACACCGCACCCGACAATCCGATGGTGCAACAACAAAAGATTTTGCTGTATGTCTTTCCGTTGATCTTTGCGGTTACCGGCATCAACTTCCCAATCGGTGTTTTGCTTTACTGGTTCACAACAAACCTTTGGACTATGGGACAACAGTTCTACGTAATTCGTAACAGTCCACAACCAGGTACCCCAGCCTTTACAGCGCTAGAGGCGAGAAAAGCTGCGAAACGTGCACAGAAAAACCCAGAATCCGTGACAGAAATTGAGCCAGCGCCAGAAGCAAAAACCGTTCGGCAGCAGCCCAAAAAGAAGCCCAAAAAGAAGCGTAATTAGTTTCACGTGAAACTAATCAATTACCTAGTGCAATATCCGAAACCAAATTTCCAACACAGAAAGGCCAAATAAATGGCTGAAAAACTCTCACTACTTGAACAAGAAGGCGAAATCGCCGCAGACTACTTAGAGGGTTTGCTAGACATCGCCGACCTAGATGGCGACATCGACATGGATGTGGAAAATGATCGTGCAACTGTGAGCATTGTTGGTGCAGATCTTTCTCAACTTGTTGGCAGCAAAGGCGAAGTTTTAGACGCGATTCAAGAATTAACTCGCCTTGCAGTTACTCGTGAGACCGGCGAGCGTTCCCGCTTAATGCTCGATATCTCAGGCCACCGGGCCGCAGTTAAAGCCAAGTTGATTGAGGTCGCGAAAGAGGCTGTGGCCAAGGCGAACGAGACTGGTGAAGAAGTAGAACTTAAGCCAATGAACGCTTTTGAACGTAAAGTAATTCACGATGCAGTTGGCGAAGCTGGTGCATCCAGCGTCTCCAAGGGCGAGGAGCCAAAGCGCCGAATTGTGGTACTTCCCGCCTAGTTTCACGTTTCACGTGAAACCTAGATTAAATGACTGAATCAGTGAAAGAAATCACCGAGGTTTATCCAGAGGCTGCGGAAAACCTTGCCCGATTTGCGAATTGGCTAGCCGGAGCAGGCGTGGAACGTGGGTTCTTAGGACCACGTGAAGTTGATCGAATCTGGGATCGACACATTGCTAACTGTGCCGTGGTTGAAGAACTTATTCCGCAAAACTCAAAGGTCTTCGACATTGGTTCGGGTGCGGGATTGCCCGGATTAGTTCTAGCGATAGTTAGACCAGACATCACCATCGGCCTGATTGAGCCATTAATGCGTCGCTCGGAATTCTTAACGGAAGTAGCTATCGACCTTGGCATAACTGATCGAGTAACTGTTATGCGTGGCAGAGCTGAGGAACTAAAGGGTCACACCGCCCCTGTGGTTACGGCGCGGGCTGTTGCTCCGCTTGGAAAGCTGCTGACATGGTCCTTACCTTTGACAACAAAAGGGGGACAGATTTTGGCCATGAAGGGAAGTTCAGCGGCTACAGAAATCGAGGAAGCAAAGGACATTATCAAGGGCCGCAAGGTAGAAGTAGTGCATTGTGGGCAAGGCATCGTTGATCCACAGACAACTGTGGTTCGGGTGACCACCTGACATAGACGTCTGCCATTTGCCCTACGCTTAAGGCTCAAGTTCGAAATACTGGGGTTAAGAAATTAGGTTGGCAAAATGGCTTACGCCGATGACGAAGACACACCTTTAGCAGCTGCTGCAGCTGCTGCAGTCTATGTGCGACGCGGTCTTAAAGGAACTTTTGCTAAGCCCAAGCACACCCGGATTATCACTATTGCTAATCAAAAAGGCGGCGTAGGCAAGACAACCTCAGCAGTAAATTTGGCCGCCGCTATGGGACTTGCCGGGCTAAATGTCCTGGTAATCGACCTTGATCCACAGGGAAATGCCAGCACTGCATTCGGAATAGACCATTACGAAGATGCCAGTGGATCCTTTGATGTTTTGTTAGATGGGGAAGCAATCGCAGACATGATGAGTGCAGCGCAAGGATTTGATTCCTTGTGGGTGCTGCCGGCAACTTTAGATTTAGCTGGCGCCGACATCGAACTTATTTCAAATGTGGCAGAAGCCGAGCGCCCATTTTTACTCAAGGCTGCGTTGGCAGACTTCCTGGCAGATCATGAAATGGACTACGTTTTCATCGATTGCCCGCCAAGTTTAGGAATGCTAACTATTAATGCCTTGGCTGCAGTTGAGGAAGTTTTAATCCCGATTCAATGTGAATTTTATGCCCTTGAAGGAGTTCAACAGTTGTTGCGAACCATTGAATTCGCTAAAGAGCGCTTAAATCCTGCGCTCGAAGTAAGCACTATTTTGCTAACTATGTACAACTCGACAACCAATCTCTCCGCTTCGGTTGTGGAAGAAGTGCGGGGATATTTTGGCAAGAAAGTCCTTGAGACTGTCATCCCAAGATCGATCTATGTTGCCGAGGCGCCGTCATTTGGGCAATCGGTAATGACTTATGACCCTGGATCAACTGGGGCTGTGGCTTACTTAGCTGCCGCGCGTGAAATCACTGAACGTAAACGAAAGGGTTAAGGAAATGGCAAAGAGACAGAGTTTAGGCCGCGGCTTAGGAGCATTAATCCCGGATGTTTCACGTGAAACAGCGAACCCTAAACCTAAGGCTGGAGCTGGTTCCAAACCAGCGAAGAAGACTGCCGCAACGTCACCAAAAAAGGCCACGCCAGCAACTAAATCCAGCGCAAAGCCGAGCGCTTCGGCCACCAAGTCTGCAACTTCACCAGCTTCGATTCCCAGTAGTGCGCAAGCTCCAGTTGCCATAGCCGGGTTAACTTTTGCCGAACTCCCAGTTCGCTCAATAGTCCCAAATGCCCAACAACCGCGCCAAGTATTTGATGATGAAGCCTTGGCAGAATTGGTTCATTCGATCCAAGAAGTTGGGCTGCTCCAGCCAATTGTGGTTCGCCCAGCTAGCGGCGGCGGATACGAACTTGTGGCCGGAGAGCGTCGATTGCGCGCTACCAAAAAGGCTGGATTCAAGACAATCCCAGCGCTGATTCGCGAAACCGCAGACGATCAAATGCTGCGCGATGCGTTACTGGAAAACCTTCATCGCGCCGCCCTTACCCCACTTGAAGAAGCTGCTGCCTACAAGCAACTCTTAGAAGATTTCGGCGGCACCCAGGATGAGCTGGCAACCCGGCTCGGCAGATCACGGCCACAGATTTCCAACACGCTCCGCCTGCTGAATTTGCCACTAGCTGTGCAACGTCGAGTTGCGGCTGGAGTTATTTCGGCAGGGCACGCCAGGGCGTTGCTTGGCCTCAAGGATGCCGGCGCGATTGAGCGACTAGCAAGCCGAATTGTTGCCGAAGGTCTTTCGGTTCGAACTGTGGAAGAAATTGTCTCTTTGGGACAAGACGATAAGCAACAAAAACCAACGGCAAAGAAATCAGCAGGCAAGATCAGTGCCCCAGGACTGAAATCCATGGGGGATCGATTATCAGAACGCCTTGACACCAGAGTTACGGTTCAAGTTGGTAAATCCCGAGGCAAGGTAATCATTGAGTTCGCGACTTTGGAGGATTTGCAAAGAATCGTTGACGTCATTGATCCAAAGCAGCGCGGCATGTTTGGTGAGCCACTTAAGTAATTCACTTACCCACATGTGAACAACCTGTGTAGGAAGAATAAATGTGACATAGGTCACATTAAGGATTTAGCCGATTCTTGGTGCCAGAATTCGAGTGATGGCTGAACTCAAGCCGGCTGCAATATGGTCTCTGGTTTCAGCCTGGGACAACAGGGCACTGTCGCGCGGACTGGTTGCGTAACCTAACTCGACTTTTATACTCGGCATTCTGGTTAAGCGAAGCAGGTCCCAAGTTTTCGCATGAGATCTGGAATCCGTCAAGAGGGTGCGCGAACTGACTTCTTCCTGAACAATCTCAGCCAACCGCATTCCAGTGGCCGAGCGGGAATACTGGTGGCCAAAGTAATAAGAAGCAACCCCTTGAGCCAATGGGTTCTCATGTCGGTCAAGGCCCAAACCGATGATTAGATCAACACTGCTCTCATTGGCAAGGCTCGCCCTAGTTCGTTCACCATCAACTTGCCCGGATTCGGGACGCGTTAGCAGGACCAATGTGCCCATCGCGCCCAATCGCCCTTCCAGGCGAGAGGCTACATCCCAACAAATGTCGGCATGTGTGTAATCGCTATCGATCAACTGCTCCGCAAGATCACTGGGGTCAAGCAGAATAGAGCAGGTTTCTACTGTTCGAGTCTTTCCAAAATTAGCAACAGTAGAAAGTTCACGCAGATTTTCTTGACTACCGCCAGCTATGGTTCTAGCCAATCTTTGATAAGCGCGAAAAAATGCTGGGCCGCAAATCCCATCAACATCTAGGCCAACACTTCTCTGGAATTCGCGGACTGCAGAGTCGGTGCTCTTGGCAAATATTCCATCAACGCGATCAAGCGCGAAACCAAGCTCGATTAGTCTTTGTTGTAATTGCGCAACATCTTCGCCGTGTATAACGTGACCGGGAGTAAAACTCAAGACCCGATCACCAATTTTCCAACGCGCTTCATCAAGTCTGCGAAAAGTTTGCGGACCAACTAAGCCATCAACGGTTAATCCGCGCGTTTGCTGAAAATAACGCAGCGCAGCTAGCAAGATGTCGTCGAAAACATCTGCTGCTGCGCTGGCGTTTGAACTTAAGAGCCCAAGACGAACTAACCGATCACGAACCTCTGTTACTGCCGGCCCTTGATCGCCGCGCCGCAGGATCGTTACGGTCATTAGTTACTTAAATGAACTCAGCAAGATCTGCAAGTAAGGCAGCTTTTGGCTTTGCACCAATAATTTGCTTAACGATCTCACCATTTAGATAAACGTTCATTGTCGGAATCGAAGTCACTCCGTAGTTTGCGGCAGTGGCAGGATTCTCATCTACGTTTAATTTTAAGATTGTGAGTTTGTCACCGTGAGCGGTAGCAATCTCTTCCAGGATTGGACCAATCATTTTGCATGGGCCACACCATTCAGCCCAAAAATCAACTAGTACTGGTTTGTCACTCATCAAAACATCGTCGGCAAACGATGCATCTGTTACGGCTGCTGTTGCGCCCATTTTTACTCCTATTGTTCCTAGTTCTTCAAGCATAAGTGGTTAGCGATTAACCATTTGATTTATCGAATATGTGGTGAATTAGTTGCTGTGCAGACTGGATAAAAAGCGCTCTGCATCAAGTGCGGCACTGCAACCA